>CERI01117613.1_pt1 | contig 23555 bp, 15 predicted proteins | sample 350261 | NCBI WGS metagenome assembly CERI01 (sample SAMEA2620979, study PRJEB7988) | marine metagenome | isolation source: saline water (ENVO:00002010), including
CTAACCGTTCTTTCTCTTTCTGCTTTTCTTCCTCTTGCCTCCGCTTTTGCTCCTCCAATCGTACTTCCTCGAGCCGGTCCCTCTCAAGATCCCGGTGTTTCTGCTTTTCTTGGATCTGCTTGCCTTCTGTTACTAGTCGATCCCGATGTTCCAACCAACCATTCGACTTCCCACCCATAAAGTGATGCTTGGCTAGCCCACCCCTGAGTGCTGCCCTGGGCAAAACTGTGATTCCCGGATACGACGCACCTGAGGGGCTCAATTGCTGCCTACTACTGATACCATTGACGGCCAACCAACTCTTGATAGCCGACGTAAGCGCTCCTGGTCCAGTAGTGGAATGAACTGTATGTTCATCATCTGCGAATGAGCTTGCAGTTATCGGTTGAACCTCTTTAAGTTTTGCCTTAAGATGTTGAAGGATATGAAACACAGCTGCTGAACCCCTTGGTGCAGACAATAACCAGGCACAGTAGTGCTCTGCATTTTCAGTCCCGCAGACGAGTTGGTTACTGGAGAACAAGTCTGGAGTGTTGTGATTCAGAACTAAGTCCATGTCTACATACAATCCACCGTGCTTGTACAGCGCTGCAAGTCGCCACAAATCTACCTTCATTACCGCCAGTGGTAATGTGCGCCACGCCTCATATATATCTTGATGATCCGACTTCATTAACGCATTCCTGTCGTTCGCTGACCAAAATATGTATCGACCATGTTGCCCTCCTTTCCTCAGAAGATACTCCTTACATGAACGCTGACTTTCACTCATCAGGTGGCTTGCTAGGACATGATTGGCAGATTCGTACGTCTGATGCACCAGAGGCATATGATTGTATAGCAGGTAATTATTTAGAAGTTTAGAACACAAAGTAGTATAGATGCCAGACATTGCACTGTACGCCCAGACTTTCCCAAAAGACAATGAAGGTAGATTGCTTATAGATGATATCCGACGCGTAATTAGCAACGTTTCTCCGGAGACCATGTTAGTCATCTACATCTCCTCCCTCCATTTCGGGCGAAACCAAGATGGAAGCGCCTATCTCCATCTCAACGATACAGATGTGATGGATCTAGATTATTTCTTCCGATCTCTGATCCCACTTTGGAGTGGAAAGGTACAGTTTAGAGTGATGCTAGGTGGAGCTGGGGGCGCTTATAATGCACTTTATACTGATTATTCCGCTTATATGGACCTTTTGCTTCACTTCATGAACAAGTACTCTTTCATTTCTGGTATCGATCTAGATATAGAAGAACCTCTACACCCTAATCCAGATCAATCCCTGGCCAGAGTCAAACAGATTATAAATGATATATCATCTGGTACATCTAAGAGTTTTGCGATTACCCTTGCGCCAGTCGCGTCATCTTTAACGGATTCTGGAGCAGTAGGAATGGGTAATTTTAGCTATTCTCTACTCAAAAACAGTTCGGAATGGGGAAAGATCGAGTGTCTTAACGTCCAGGCATACGGGGCGTACGACTACTGTACATTCAAACAGATTATTAGCGCGGGATTTAACTCTGCTGGCCTGCGAATGGGAATGCTTGGTGACAACTTTGGGACAACGGATGACTATGAGACTGCATTGCTCGAGATTGAAAAAATAGTAAATGAATTCCCGCAAGCCAAAGGTGTGATTTTGTGGGAAGCGGGTGATACTAGTGTGAAGGCGAGTCTTTGGGCACATAGCATCGAAAGAGTGTTCAGAAACATTTCTGTTAAGCCGGCGTTCAATAGAGAAAGCGGGTGGAATTCTTGGTGCTCGTATTAGCTCAAAAAAATGTACTACTATAACATGACGAACGTATTCACAATAGCCGACTGTGCCAAGGTTGAAACATTTATTAAAGCTGCTATATTTGACAACCAACATGACTTTGGCGGTTTTTCCAAAGAAAACCGCCAAATTGTAAAAAAAGCAATTGGTCCAGCATTCGGAAAGTTCGGGAAGGATATCTCGGGCATGGAAAGCCTCGCTAAGAACGAAGATGTGCTACTAGAAAAGTTAGGTCTGAATAAATATGGCCCCAATGACGACAGAAAAGGGATGTGGTATATACCGGAGAACGGAAACAGTTCCTATGCGTCACAGCACTATAGCAGCATAGAGCAATCACCAGCAGGAGCAGATGGAATTTCTTTAAGTGACACAACTTTGGCAAAACTTGGGGAAATAATCGATATTAGTGATGAAAACCCCCTGTACTTGACAATCGACACTCTTAACTCCCCATCATTGCAAACTCATATCTGTGACTATAGCAAAACTACAGGCGAAAAGAGTACAAATCCGAATATATTAGTAGTTAATTGCCCACAAACGCATTTTGATCCCGCTACTAAAATTACGGCCTATACAAAATGCGGCAGAGGGATTGGGATAAAAGCACAGCAAACTATATCGCCCGACGGTAAAGAGCGCGTTGGAACAATTAACGCAAGGGGGCCATACGAATTTCCGCCTCTCTCTGAAATTCTTGTTAGCGAACAATGGCCAATTGCTGCCCCAGCTGTTACCGCTTCGGCTACTTCCACAACCTCTTCTTTTCTAACTGCTCCCCAAGCTTCAACCGGAGCTGACTTGGAGGCTCTGCAAGCTCAAAAATTACAACTTGAGTCTAGGATTAAGGTACTCTCTATTAAGCTCGGTAACAGAGATAAGGGCAAAGGGAACTCTGCCGACGCCACTGAACTTGTTGATCTTGAGTCTAAACTACAAGCTGTTACAGAAACTATTGCTAGTTCAGCTGTCTCTCCTCCGGGCCCTACTACTCTGCCAGCTACTTCCGCATCCTCTACTGTCCCAGATTCAGCAACTTCAGTTACCGCCACACCCACTTCCAGAGCTTCTCCTCCTACATGCAATGCACTTGTTTACAGTAAGGGACATAAGTACGTCTGCCGAAAAGAAATGTTGGCAGACCGCACTTCCAACGCACTTTTTTTAACAAAGTACAGAATAAACGCATATATGCATGCCGACTCGTCGGCTACCGGGGATAAAAAATGGGAAGCTTGTGTCTTTATCCAGAATACCGTAAGCAAGACTGTTGTTATAGCGGACAAAAGTTACGCAAAAAAAAGAGATAGTAGCGAAGTCGATCTTCCACTTGCAAAATTAGATAATACGAGCAAACTCAGAAGGTTATGGAAAGCCAGCAAATACCCTATGAAATCTTTTAAACAAGCAACTATGATGCCTATAAATGGTAACCCGTACACAAGATTCCATTTACTTTGCAAAAGACTAGGAGATGCGGGGCAAGCTCTGTATGCTCTGTCCGCGACTGGACTCAATGCGCTGGTTACAGGGGACAGAGCCCTCGTGGCAAATGCAATGCTTTATCAGACCCCAATAATTATTTTTTGCAACCACCGGAAAAGCAAAGACGGTGATCTTTTGAAGCCTGAATATGTTACTGGCAATAACTATTCGATTTTCTACCTTAAAGAACTGGTATCAGAACCGGTGAAGAGAGCTCGACTGACTTGTCAATTGAATAGGATAAGAAGCAGACTCCCGGAAGTATTAGCACCGGACTACTTACAAGATCTCATTAGTAGAACTAACGAGAAATGTAAGCCATATCTTACTGTCGTCTCAAGAATAGCGGCACAACTAACGGTAAAAATCAAATCAAAGGATTTGAGGCCCAGACAAAACAATATGCTAGATTTAACAGGACAATTGTTGTCTACCCAAAGCACAAATCGCTTGTGGCAACAGTTACTGATCCTCCTCACCCTTGGACGGACTATAGTTAGGTATCTTAAAGTCATAGATAGTGTGGAGTCTAGATACCATGCAGATAAAGGCGCACTTGAGCGTCTCGTTAGTCAGGGTGCGGGTAATATTGACACCTTATGTAGGGACATTGGTACTGCGTCAGAGCTGTTAAAAGCAATAGATAACATCACTGCTGACTTAGGTCCAGCCGACCTGACGGACACATCTGAATTTGACTTCTGGGCCGACAATCTTACTCCTGGTGTGTTTAGCAGGCCGCTGGCTTATACAAAATGGCTGAATGCCTTAAAGCCAGAAGCAAAAGAAGTTAGCCCAGCATTACCAACCTCAGACGATGAACAAAAAGACAATTGTAGTAGGCTTTGGAGGTCAGTAATAACTGAAACGCAGTACGGAACGATCCCTCCAACCTCCCAAACTGAGCCTCCCAAACTGATCACGCATACCCCTGGTGGGGTTAACTTGTTATGCATGTTCTTACTTTCTTGCGCTAGCGTGGAAGTTAGTAGCGATTTGAAAAACTCTTGGGCAACTGTAGCTCAATTAGTCAAGACTATCCTTTCATTAGAGGATACAAGAGCCAAATATTCTGGTTGGCTGCAGGCACAGAAGGTTATCAATGGAGCATGGTACAGTATGATGGAGGAGAGGGGTATATCGACATATACCGATCAAGAGCTTGCTCTGTCGATAGCGTACAATAGTGATACGCTTCCCAAAGAACTACTGGATGGAACGGTAACAGCTAATAAGAGGTCTTCTAATGAACAACTTGATCAAATTGAAGTAACTACAGTAGCAAAACGTCCAAAAACAGGGCCATCGCCAGCACCATCGCCAGCGGAACCCTCCTCCCTACCAACATCGCCGCATTCTCTCCCATCGTTACCAACATCACCTCCACCAACACCATCACCGCCACCATCACCATCACCATCACCACCACCACCACCATCACCATCACCACCACCACCACCACTACCATCACCGTCACCATCGCCACTTTCTCCCTCATCACTGCCATCACTGCCGCCTTCTCCCTCACCGCCACCGTCCTCATCACTGCCGGCGTTACAAACGATACCAACACCTTACCCGTCTTTGGTGGGCTCCAGAAAACGGACGGCCTCACAAGAAGCCGAACAAGAACAAGGAAAAAAACAGAAAGTAAAGAACGGTGGCGGAATTTCCAAAAGTCTTGCTATTAGAAACTTGTTTATGAACAAAATGGTTTTTTATCTGACTGAAAGAAAACCAGTGTTGTCTTCATTGTTCGTATTAGCCGAGTATATCAAGACCGCATCAAGTTTGCTATGCCCCAAGCTGTTCCAGACAGTGGATAACAACAGTGGAGATTTTCAATATATTGGAGATCCTGGAATACTACTTGCGCGCATCCAATCTGAGCAAGACAATGAAATATTGGAAGCAGCAAGGGTGTGGGGTGAAGTATTGGAGCAGGTAATTAGTGAGATGGACTCCGATAGTGAGAATGATAAAGAGGATGATAATAAGGATGATGACGATGGGGACGATGATTATGATGATGATAAGTACTTATTGGGACCTCAATACCTTTTTGACTTTGATCCCATTAAGAACATGTCAGTGGAGCAGTTGAATTATCATGACGATGAGACTTATCGAATGACAGTGATAGGGTGCATAAACGAGTCCATTGTTCGGGACGTCAATAGTTTTTGTAATGGAGTATTCAGAGCTAGTATGAGTCAACTTAATAGAGACATCGGTTTTCTGAGTAAGGTTAAAATTAATCTTGATATGGGAACTACAAAAGTAAGCCCTCCGACCATAACTAAGTATCAGGTTGAACCTTCCCACTCTCCGAAGGACACAGTAGCCAAACGGTCAGTAAGTGTGCCCGTAAAGGGGGAAGGCGGTACAAGGAAGGAATTTGCTCGCTCAAAAGGTAAGAAAAGAACGCGTCATAGAAAGAACAAAAAACCACGGCGTCAAGGCCTACGCAATAAACACCGACGAACTAGGAAAGGAAGAAAGCCAAAATGGCATGCCAAGACACTTCGCAACAGGAGGAACAAAGCTTATTGAGCCCCAAGTTTTATCGTTTTACCGAATGACTTTACAATTTTAAACTTTATAGCTTTAAACTCGGCTAAGTATTTATCTAAATCATAATCATCTCGGTCGATGGCCTCTTTTAGCTCTGGTCCGAGACCTGATCTAAGCTCGTCATAGGAAAACATGAACTTCATGTCCTTTATCACTAAGCGATATCCGTAAGTTTTACTACTTCGACTACCAGGAACTTTTAGAAAAAAAAACGACCTGGTGTCAGCATCGGCATAAAGGGGCAATACATTGCGAGTGGTATGTCTAAAAGACGTTGGAGCATATAGAACTATAGGCAAAGCAAAATACTGCGACAATATCCAAATGTCGATTTTAGAACATTCGTAACCGGGAGAAAGAATCTCCGACTGCAGATTCGTTTCACCTTTTTTAATACGCTTGACTATTGGCCCTTTCCTCTCAGCTTGCATGACGGCTAGTATTCTAACCGCGAATGTAGGCCATAGTCTGCGGTATTCGCGTACTAAAACTTCTTTTACTTCTATCAAGGAAACGCGCGTTTGAGTAGTGCTTGCCTTCCCAATAATAGCTGTAACTGCCTGGAACGTACATTCCGGCGGAGAGGAGCTGAACTTCAATTCAGCACATCCGGCAGGATATGACTTTGCCCATTTCCCAGTGATTTTAACAATGCTAGGGTCCGCGCATGAAAAGTCTAGAGCACTGTTGTCATCCTCGACCGTAGGCTTATGTATATCTAAATTGACCTTGTTGCTGTACGTTTGTGTCTTAATCGGTTCCGCCATATCGTATGATGACCCTTCAACGAATTGATTTCCTCTCTTTGCTAGTAACCCTTCGAAGTACGATTGGTCAAGCAAAGACTGAAGTAAAACAAGTTCGTTATTGTTCAATTGATATGGCACGTTGTCAAAAGAAAGATAAGCATCTGGTGATAGCAAAAACGACCTAATTCGTGAATATCTCACAAACTCATCTGCCACTCGCACATAGTACGCACTTTCGTTGTCTAAACCATTAATTAAATTCCTTTTTGGAACAAGTATTGTACAATCGTCATCCCCAGCCTTGCAGATTGTCATTCCAAAAAGAGGGATAGTGTCATCGGTTGTCGGCAATACTACATCGAGACCTGTTGTAAATCTAACACGACTTCCTATCACGTTCTCTAGTACGTTCGCGATAGCTTGGAGCTTTTCCTGGTATGTCGCCTTGCTATCTAATTCTTTAATAAGTTCCGAGCGGTAAGCTGAGTTCGTTTGACTAGTAAGTAATACTCTTATCTGGTTACGAAACGTGTTGTAAAAGTTAGTTTCCATATCTATTTTTCTCATTGCTTCTATGCGATCGGTATCTACACCCAATGAAGTAAGGATTAATCTATCTACACCTTTAGGGTTTCCAGCGTTCAGTGGAGGCAGTGAGTCGGTCTCAGATGCTTGGGACGGTTTGACCAATATAGTTTGGTTAGAACTGGTCACAATCCCGACATTCATACCATCTTCAACGAGACGAGCGACTGGTTGCACTGCGACCTTTCCAAGCGACTCTTTCTGTATAAATTTAAGATAGTCAAGAGTACTAGAATATTCGCCCGGGACGACGTCATCCTTCCAAATAATTGGTAATTCGTCTGTAGTAAGTATCGACGGAAGACAAGGTAGCAGTCCGTTGTATGGGCCGTGTTCAAATATGAACCCAACAGTTTTCCCATTGTAGTCGAGAACTTGTTGTTTGAGTTTGAAATTCATATTAGCAAGGGCTTGGGCGGTCACGTCTGCGGCGGCACCAGGTTGGTACTCATAGACATTAGGTAGAGATGGTAACGGACGACATTTTGTACCTATTGTAGCGCCAATATTCTGCAATACACTCTGTAAATGAGCAGACACGCCGCCATCGTTCCCATTCGCATAGAATAAACGCGCTATGGCATAAGAGCGTTTCCTATCCTCATACATCACAACCAATTCATACAAACCATCTTTAAGGTACAAGATTGCGGACGGAATTTTGGGGTTAAACAATTCGTTAGCATAAGCATTAGATGGACATAACACATTGACGTCGTTTGTGTTTGAGTCCGATCCCTCCTCAAGAATAATTAGGTTAATACCACTGGGGAATAAGTTTTTATCAGGTGCGGTGATCAAATCCCATAAGTACTGATGGTCAACTACAGACTCATCATCGTTTAAATAATCGATAAAGCCTTTCCGCGCTGACTCAATTTTGGCATATGCAATATTTTGGGATGGTATATTTTTATCTACAGACCGGCCTAGCGCACTGTTTTTATAGTTCAACACAGAATTGGATGCATTTTCAGCACTAGGAGCGAAGAAAGAGATTAGGGCTCCATTTTGAGCTTTTCGAAATCGGTCTATGGTAAGACTTTTTACTATACGCTTTATAGTGTTCTTTACCCCAAGAGCCTTCCTACCTGTGACTTCAACCAGTAAAGCACTTACAGCGGAAACAAAGGACTTATTCCGTTCTTTTCCCAATCCCATCCTTATAACACATGGAGTGTTCGATTTTATAGCCGCATTACTAGCGCTGACTTTGCAATCTTTACTAGAAACTCCTAAAATATTCTCAACTCCAGTTGGCAAAAACCCCAATCGATCCTCATCAAGCGGCCACTTCTCAGGGCCTTTAATATAATCATCAAACTTAGTATCCTCGTCATCCGACACTTTTCCCTCGTCCAAACAGGTTTTGCGCAGCTTAACTCGCGATGGGGCATCCCATGACTTGAAACAGCACGGCACGCACTTATCACCGGGGTGACCTTTAGGGCTCATGAACCCCGGGTATAGAGGCGTACGTTCTCCATCAGACCCTGTATGGTATGCTCCGTCGAACTCATATATCGACGCACCGGCTGGCACCGTACGTGCTCCTTGTGGTATTATACCACCATAGTCACCCGACTCCGCCTCCGCTTGTGTTAGACTAGTTTTCCGCTTTAAGTCCCAAAAACGAGGGCATATGTAATGATAAGTTTGGCTGTCGGGGGATTCCTTATACGATAGAGATTTGGTATAAGACCCAGGATGGTCTCTATCTATTCTATCCTTTTCCTCAGTTGAAAGAATAACGGGCTGCCTTCGATTATTACTAGGACAGGCTCTTGCATAAGAGTATGTGCTTTTGTCTTTCTTTCTCCTGAATAAAAGTGGCTGTCTTTCTTGTAACAATAGTGAAAAGGGGTTAGGATTCAATAGTTTCATACCAGTAACATCAATACTGTCTAATAGAGGAATACCGCCGGCATCAGCAGATGCATCTGTTTCTGAAGCTATACTGGGTAGAGTGCCACCTTCTGTATCACTATCATCAGAATCAGTATCGTCGATAAGAAACTGCATGAGATCATCTTTTGCTTTTCTATCGCCCTCATTGAGGGCTCGTACTGTCTTAATTGCCTTTTGTGGCGGAACTTCTGCGTCAAGCGAAGTGTTTTGAGCACAAAGTTTTAAGAGATCGGTTTTATTTATACCAGAAATTTTGTCACCCCGTGAGAGTTCAAGAAGGGCGTTGACATATTTAGAAATAAATGGCAAATATTCGGAAGATGTAACTCCCTTTACTGTAATGATAATGTTACCTTTGTACGGCTCCGGTACAAGGCTTACTTTGAAACCTGGGCTTCCCCTAATCTTTACTCTGGACGATCGGTATGCGTCACGTACAATTTTCTGTTGCGATACGAACTCTAACAAATTGTTTCTTGCAACTTGCTGATTTTCTAACCTGAACTCAGCAACCATGTCCATCAGAAGTTCGTTTTCGGGAACACCTGAGTTAATTCTGTTCGTAATGAACTCTTGCATGGAATTCATTTTATTATAGTCGGCCACTCTGATGTAACTGAGGCTAATATCATTTTTAGCGGACTGGTTGCCTATAGAGAATATAGGACGCATGCACTTCGCTCCCTTTAGTAAATCTAATTTGTGGGGCATTGTATTGACGAGTTGAAGATCAACAGAGTTATATCTGAATCCGTTTTGTTTGAAACTCGATAGCAAAGGTAGCGAATAACCCTTTGGGGACATGAATAAATTGATGTCCTTTATAACAGGGTTACAAGCTTTTTGTAAGATACTTAGTAATGCGTGCTCCGGCATAGCCTCTTTCATTGTAAAAACAATACTGATAGAAGAATCGCTGAAGAAATTTAGAACAATTGGGAAATCATGTTCAACTATAAGGACTGAAAGCTGTTTTTCAGTAGCTAGAATTTTTACGAGCTTGAATATAAGAGCCTTCGGAAGGAAGGGGATTTTTCGACCGTTCAAACTCTCAGTAGGGGCATAAAGTCGGTAAATCTTCTCCCTTCTACGTCCTGGATTATACTTTATCAATGGTCTTATAGCCGTGGCATGTAACTGCTTGAATATTACGTCAAGGGGAAAACTAAAAGGCGCGGGAGAGAATAATGACATGTTGCCGCTGAGAACAAGGACGTCAGCTGGGGAGGTGGCGGACTCAGCAATTGATGCAATTGAGTCTAATGCAAAGGATGTGTAGAGTGCTGATGACGTGTCGCGGATCTCAGCTGAGGCCAGTTCGAGTTGTTCTTGCTTCTCGTCGAACTCCTCAGCTGACGACACACCTGCAGCAACTAGAGCCGGAAAATAACTTTCTGTTCTATTAAGCATCTCATTGAATTGTCTATAATCCACATAATATAGGACGTTATTCTTTATTACTCCTCCGTCCAGCAGCAATACTCCATCATTCGAATAAGAACTGACTGAACTCGTACGCTGGTACTGCCATGGGTCCGCTGGAAATGAGAACTTAGTCGAAGTTCCTATTCCTATGGCCTTTTTGATTATAACAGTTTCCTTATAATCGACCTTTAGGTCTATAACATCAGTATATCCATATGTATCGCTAGGCTCTACCGTGTTGGCGAACTCAGTTTTGCCGATATCGAATGCAAAGTTCTGAAGTTTGTAACCATCGATTACACTGTCCGTTGGCACTTTCAACTCCCTATAGGCACTATCAGCCGTCATTTCAGTAACAATGTCGGCATAAATGTAAATTGCTTGGATGAGTAGCTCTTTTCGTACAATACACAGCAGTTTTTTAACTTCCAACACTGAACTATCTGTAAATATAGATAATCTATTAAGTTTTCCCCGGCTGATGCTTGCTTTCTTTAGTTTATCTGTCGTAAGCACGCTAGCTAGCTGAGGCACACTTTTCCCAGCGGACATATCTTTCTGAGCCGTTACTAATTCCTCTTCAGAGATACTGCTACCTAGGAAAATATCCATTTCCACGATGTCACCTTCCTTGCCCATTTTACAACAAATAAATGGACTATCCATAGTATATAGAAGCGGTAATATAAAGTATTCTATGCGCGTCGGTTTGCTTGCGGCGAGAGATGGAAACAACGGTATTGGCAAAGGAATGAGGATACCGTGGAACTCATTGGCCGATTCATTACACTTCACACGAACTACCCGCTCAGGCAGGTCTAATGCAGTTATTATGGGACGACGAACTTACGAGAGCATTGGAATGCCATTACCACACAGGCTAAATATAGTTATTAGCTCATCACTTAGTGGAAACATTAATAACATCACCGTAGTCAGTAGTCTTCAAGAGGCACTTCAGGAGTGTGTAGCCAGCGAGGTTGACCACGCTTGGATCTGCGGCGGGACTAGCGTCTATACTGAAGCCCTTTTGCTTAGGGGCGCTCTAGAACTTGACAAATGCTACATAACGGATATAAAAGGCGATTGGGAATGTGACACTTTCTTTCCGGAAATTGATGCCAGTGTTTGGAAAGTCCAAGAAGAGCAGGTGTTAGATGAATTAGCAATACTTCGCGTTTTTACTCGGGTGTGAAATATGGGTTGTCGGTTATATCTAGTCCGCAATAATGCTTTGGGGAAACCCTGTAGTCGACTGGACGGTAGATATCTATTTTTTTGGCCTCTGTAAGCAGGAATTTGAAGTTCCTCCAAAACTCTGGCGTATGGCCAACACTTTTAGTGGCTACATGTGCCAGCTCATGTATTGCAACGAAAGTTAGAGTGTTGAGGTCAATAAGCCCTCCGCCACCGTTTTTATGTTTATTGAGGCAAAAAGCAATCACTTCTCCCTTGTTCTCACTATACGCAGTTAGCTCACTTGTTGGTAATGTTTCCTGTATACGCGACGGGTTATATCCGTTTACCATCCTAATAACTTCTTCTCTTTTAGGGTAGTCTTTGGCACAGTGACGAACGAGCTTACCTAGGTTAGACGTACATGTAGCTAGCAGGTCAGCCGCCTCTGACAAATGAGTTCTATCTCTAACGCAGTAACGCTTTCGATCAACATCGCTAACAATGCATTTTAACTGGAATTGTGAAGACTCTTTGTAAATTTGTAGTGCGCCGCACGCCAGTAAAATAATAATCAGTGTGCTTAGAATATTCATAGTAGTAGATGGGATTAAAAGAACCTCCATAATGATCAGCCGAGACTCTCGCGTGCTATCATAACCAAATCATTTCGGCTTTCACGCAATAAAGCATCTGTTGTCTCCAACTGAGCCTCTAAGGAAAGAACGTCCGACTTTAGCTTGTTAATTTCCTTATTGGCACAATGCTTTCCTTTGTCATAAGCCTGCACTATTTCGGATTCCTGCTCTCTCTTACTTACAAGAGCATTAAGCTGTTTGTTGTTTATCTCCTTGGTCATCTGCTCTATTTTTATATCTCTATTTTCAATCTGCACGATTGATTTCTCTAATTTTTCTTTCGTAACTTGCAATGCCGTCACCAATCTATCTGTCTCCTGCTCTTGTTTCCTTTTGCTCACACATATGTTGAGCTGAGTGCTATTTGCTTCCTTAGTCATTTGTTCGATTTCCTCGGTTTGACGTTCCGCTAATAACCTAAACGCTTCGGCCTTCTCTTGGGCCAGTCGTAGCGCTTTAGCCAACACGTCAATTTCCGCCTCAAGAGGTTTTGTTTGTGCTTTGACCCCTAGTTTCCTACCAAGTTTCAATATGTCAATTTGCACTTTAAGGGATGCATTGCAAGAATTAGATTTATCTAACTTCTGCTGCAGTACTCTTTTAGAGTTTATTTCAGATTGACAAACGTGCGTCTTGTAGTTATCTAAAACTACATTGTAAGCATGAATACAGGTTTTTAGTTGGTCATTCGTCAGGCGCGACTTTTCCAGCTGGACTTTATGCTCAACTGTGATCTTGCTCGTGTACTTTTCAAGTTGCTTTATTTCATTGGAGTGTCTAGTTTGCAAAGATGAAATTGTGGCGTTACTCTCCTCATTCAAGAGAATAAGAGCAGCATTGTACTTTTCTTCCGCCTCCTTAGCTTTAGTCCGATGGGATAAATCTAAGTTCCTATGCTCATTTCTCAATTTAGTCTCTACAGCCGAGAGAAGCTCGCTGAGCGGACCATCGCTATTATTTTCACTATGTTGATTAGGCTTTGTTTTTACTGACCAATCCATTCCTAATCACTATCTCCATCTCTTTAACATGGTCTAAACTAGTTAGGATTGTTGCAAGGCGGCCCGCATCCTACCTCGAGTGGAACACGCATCAGATCAGGTTGAATAGTACTGTTCATCCAAGGACTAACTTTTACTTGTGGATTGGGCGGCTCAGACCGGACTTGCAGATTAGCATTTCTCAGCGTGCTTCCAACAGTGTCTATTCCTTTGAGCCATCCCGCTTTTAGTAAAGGGACGTTTTGAAGCTTGCCGGGTTCGAGTGTCCTATACTGACTTGATACGTGACGTTCATCGGGAAGCAGTTCTGACGGTTCATTTCCCGGCGGGACGGTGCAAGACTGCGCTAGCCCTTTTGCATTGGATGATTGGCCTCCAGGCACACGTGCAAATACTGATGCGCCTGTCCCGGAATTAGGCACCACGCTAGCACCGTTTTGCACTGCTGACTGCACTGAACATGCTTGCTGCTGAGAAGAGCGACTATGTTTGGAAAGATCTGGTTGGGCATGACTCCTTGCGTTATTGGGTTGATCGGTCACAGTCTGTTGATAGCCCATACCCTCTTTTTGCGACGAGCTTCTCGTTGTCATGCGCGTAAGAAGTAGAATAACAAATATACCTGCCAGGATAGAAAGCCACGGAATAGAACCGGCAAGTTTCTTGAAGTTTGGTTGCTTCTTCGCCATACCTATATATATTTAGTCCACGATAAAAAAGTAACTAGTACTGCCTTTGTTACACATCATCTGTATCTGTTCCATCGCTCTCGAATTCACTAAGAGAGCATTCAGTTTCTATGTTATATAGCTGTTTCATCTCTTTAGCATTAGCATAGGCTTCTATGGCTGCGCCCCTTAAGCGTCGTGCCTTGCTATATGCTTGATCGTATAGGTCTCTATAAACATCCTCCTGTTTCCGAAGTTCTATCACGGCGCCGCTCGACGCTTCCACTGTTATTTCTTTGAGACTGCTGCTAGAGGTTACTTCTGCTTCTGATTTGGGTATTTCGCAAGATTCGGACTTGGGTGTTTCGCCCATGCCGGGTTCGGATGTTTCTGCAGCGGTATCAGAAGCAAGGGATTCTTCACTCCTCTGGCGTGCAGTACTTGGCCCGCTTATTATAGACATGTCCTTCGGTTGTCCGGTAGGATTACTTGATATCAGACAGGGCATGTCCATAGCGTTGTCACATACCATGATCTGTACGGCTGAAAACTCAGTTGTTATAGACCGACTAGTGTATTTGAGACCTTCTAATACAATGAGAGGTATAACTCTCCTGTTACAATCCATAATCTCATTCAGTGGGACAGACACTCCTTTTTCATTAAAAACAAAAGAACCACCGTTGGCTAATCTCTCTCTCGCAATATTGACTCTCAATATGAAGAATCGGCCAGCTCTATACGTTCTGACTAGTGGGGAGTTCATAGACTCGATGTCCTCTTCGCTAATGTCGTTTGTAAACCATAGCTCTTTCTTGGATGAAACAATCGCTGCGACTGTCTGTTCTAGTTTTTCTAAGGCCTCAATCAAGTCATCGTGCTTATCAACCTCATATAGCAGATCAACATGTCCTCCTCGTTTCGTTGTAACTATACCAGCCTTAGTGCTGCACTCAGGCAATTGAATTCTTATTTCGCTTCCATCAATATGGAGACTCGAATGAAACGCCCCGCCTCCTTGTAACGGCCGTGGTGTAGAGGTAGAGATGGCCTTATAGGGGAATGCATCATCAAATCGGTATACATGCATTTAACTTTGCAATTAGACTTTAATCGTACAAATGTAACTCAAATAAAGCATATTACTATTATTGATGCTTTTAGAAAAAAGTGTAAATAGCGTGTGGGCCAGTCTCGCCAAATCACCAATGTTAGTTTCTGCGGTGAAAGAAGCTTCCCAGCCTTTGGCCGCCGCCGTACTGCGCGAACTGTACCCCTACATATACTTCTCTCTTATTCTAGTTACTACATCCTTCATACTACATATAGCGGTCTTTGGCCTAATGATAAAATACAGTAGAACGATTAAGCAAAGAGGAGTTATTAACGCTTAATTATTTTTATCTGGACCATATGTATAATGTCGAAACGTACAAGACGAAGTAGAGGCGGGTCGTGCCCATACGCTACCGGTGGAGCACGCTCGGCCCGAAACAAAAGATATAAAAGAAATAAAAAGCAAAGAGGCGGGTTTGGGCTAGACGCGACTGTTCTATCCACGGCTATGGTCCCTATCTCGCTTGTCTTGGCTAATCAATATTGGCCGGGGACAATTAAAGGCACACGCACCCGAGGTAGGAAATCTCGACGAACGAGATGATTGCAGTACATTATGAATTAGATTGTCACTGGGAGGGTTAAAAATAAGCCACCAGATTATAGAAATGGAAGATTCTATTAGAGATGCGCTGGTAGAATGGGAGTCGATCGATGCAGAGAGCAAGGCATGCTATCTGCGTCTAAAGGCGCTATGGGAAGCTAAAAAACTCGCCACAACCAAAATCGAAGCCGCCTTAGAAAAAAACGGATATGATAGTTCCGTAGTGATGAATACAGGGACGTCAAGAATTAGATTCAAAAACAGTATTGCCAGAAAGCCACTGACCATCACATCTGTTCGCAGGGGGTTGGCCAGATGTGTGGACGGCGAGGACAGTGTCGAAGCGATCATATCCGTGATACAAGAAGAGCGCGGTCGTGTGTGCCGCAAAGAGTTGTGCCGCCATCTTATTAAATAGTTATGCCAGTATATTATAATGAATGACCATTCAATATGCGGACCTACTAATAGGGAGCATAGGTCTTTCAGAGTAAAGCCACTTACTGATGACGCCCTTGACATCTTATTCCAATGCCAAGATGCTGGTTGTAATCCTCACACTGTACCAGTGCTGAACGATGGTATATTCCAATCCCTACTTGAATATGCTGTGGACAAGGGACCATCAACAAAACGTTCTACTAGGCGCCATAGCCAGGTCAAATCCGGTAAGAAAACTACTAAGAGGCGAACCAGGAGGAGGAGTTAAAAGGAGATAGACTAAGTTCGGATAGTTTCCTTCTCCAGGATTCAACCAGCCTGTCGAATCGTTGCTCAGCCGCAGTGACTGGGTATAGCGTTGAGTTTCGCATTTGCCTAAGCTCGTGTTTTGTTGGGTCAGGCTTACGACCATAGCAGTTAGCACCGAATTGAACTTTAGGATTGTCAATATATCCTCCATTTATTCCTGGTCGGCCACAATCATGCTCATGACCGTCGATGTCTTGAAGCTTCTCCCATTTCTCATACTGCGTTGGATAAAGTGCCATCTGGCCTTCGGACCATCCATAGCCACACCAGTCTGCACCTTTTTTATACGCAGATTGAAGCTCACGGACAGTGGCTAATCTACCCCCATATGCTGAACATATGGCTTTTGCGTCTTTAAATGTGTATTTATTATCAGAGACGTGGAAAACTTGCTTAGAATCTATAGCAGGCTTGACTTTAGATACGGGAGCACCGGTAACTTCCAAATCGATTGTTGGTTGGGAAGTAAAGAGACCACGTAGAGAGGCGGTTACGTCTATGTTAAACAAATAAGCCATTCCATTCACTAACACAAGGAATACTAGACATCCCCACAGTAGTATATCTAGTCCTACTAAACCAGAGGATTCAGGAGTTCCAACTTCGCCAGGTTTGCCATTCATTCCAGCAAGTGTAGCAAAAAAAGCTATAAAAACTATGATCACTACAAGTCCTATTCCTAGTACAAGGGGGCTAAACGGTAGTGATGCTTCCGGCCCGGGTGCTAGATTGCGAGTTTTCTTCCCGAAACCTACTGTTGGTATTCCTATAGGTGAATCCATTCCTATGTTCATTGCTCTGTATATAACTAATCGCCTATTTTATTTTAGTGTAGAAAAGGATGTATGCATTTTGACTGCAAACGTGGTGCGACTCCAGCGGTTTTACAGCCGCATCGTTACACAGAAGCCATTTACCATGTATGTCTCTTACAAAGCATGTATAATGGCCGCCAGCATGCCCACCATGATGATTACATACTCCACTAAGTGAATATTTGTAATCAAAAGGTCTATATCCAGTTACGTATTTACTCATATCTAGGCAATCAAGTGGGAAATGGATCAGTCGCTTGTCCTTTCTACAATGTTGATTCCAACGTACAAAATGTACGATAAGTACTTCTGGGAGCGACCAGAAGCAAGTCCGTTTGACAGCAGCTTTATACAAGTTATTGACATCATCGTGCCATGCGCTCTCTCCGCTCAGGTCCTCGGCTTCAGTGTATACATCGAGCAGTTCATTCACTGACTTAGCCTCTGGAGTAAGTTGTAAAGACAGCACCGTTGAGCAATCGGCTACGCTCGACCACACTTCGTTACTCTTTGGGCACTGAATCGACATGACGGAGACAAACGTAAACATAGGCACAAACTCAGACCATTCAGAATCAAACTGGTTTTTTAAATGCTCATAACATTTCTTAGCCAGACGGTCTCTATCGGTTTTCGGAGAGCCTGCTACAACCATGTCAACTTCTCTAGATACCGCACGGTGGAAATGATCTAGTATAAACATCAAAAACTCATGCGCGTCACTTTGGGCACAATCATGGAACTCCTCAATTCCTCCTTCCTTAACAGCATGTCCTATAGCTGCTACTAGTCGGTGCGGTACAACCGTATGATTTCGCAGCCAGAGAAGCAAGCGGACCTTGTCAAACTCTATTAACAATGAAGCTCCGACGTTTTGATCTTGCCTAAGCTTAAGCCTATAGTGAGCAGAGTCAAGGTAAGACATCATAGGAGGACAATGTGCTAGAGCTTGCACTATAGCATTAATGTAACACGTATTACCAACGTTTCCCAAGCCGGAGGCCCCTGTCCCTAACCGCCTTAAGTCATGCATTATTAAAACGAAGCTTGTTCATTTATATTGTTGAACCGATATTGCTCGAAGGGTATCAGTTTATAGAGAATACTGTAATTGCTTTAAACAGCATGCCACATTCGAGAGTTAATAGAAGTGCGGGTAGCTGGGTGGGTATCTCTAGACTTGAATGCATGGCAAGGGATAGCGGACATAGGCTACGGTCCTTAATAGTTTGCTGGAGGGAACACATTGATTTGATCGCGCACTTGATTGAGCTAGAGAACAAGATGGCATCTTTAAACGAAGTGAGGCACATGCGATTTGAAGATTTAGAAGAAAACAAACGAGAGGGTCAATGTGTTATAACGAGGCAGGTATTCAACAATGACACATGTATCAGCGTGTTACCCTGCGGGCACTATTTCTGCAAGGGGGCGTGTGCGAGGTGGTTGGCGAACCACAACACATGTCCTGTGTGTCGTTATGAAGTTTATGAGACCAGGGCCAGAGCAAGTAGAGGAGACCTCGGCAATAGTCGAGTGCGCGTAAGCTATGGGACTTGGGATGGTAATGATGAAAGCACCACCGGTGCCGAGAACGAGAATGAGGAGCAAGGAGACAGAGAAAGGGGTGATATTGAAGTGGCTGAGGCCGAGAGGACAGTCTCTGATGATATAGTGGAAGAAAACGCTAGTGTATCCAATAGTGGGAACTCTTAGGAGTGCCTGGTTCAGTATTAATACATCTTTTGTAAAGCAGCAACATAGTGAGTGTTCCTTTTGTCGCCAGTCTTTATCTTAAGCACCTCATTGCAACGTCTATCTCGCTTTCTTCCATAAACAAGCTTGCCTAATCGTTTTCCGGACTTGTAGTGGTCAAGGTGCCCTACGGATAACTCGATTACCATAGCGTGCAGCTCCTCCTGTTTGTCGATTGGAAGTGATCCACATATAGATAAAGGATGGATCCCGCATGCATAAAGTATGTCGCTCTTTAAGTAGTTTCCTACACCAGCCATAGATCTCTGATCCATTAGCAGTTTTGATATGTCCCAGTTTGCTCTTTTATCGATTATTGACCTGAAGTACTCTATTGAATAACCAGTTTCTGGTCTGCAGACGTCTGGTCCCAAGGATAGAAGTTTCTTCCTAGTCTCTTCCCTATTGCACACTTTTAATGTCCCGTAATGGAGCTGGTCATTGAACCACTCCTTGCCGTTACTAAATACTAAGCACACGCCACCATGTTTAGTTTTCTTACTCGACCAACCTCCTTTAAGTCCCAATGTACAATGCAAGTATATGTTATTATCGAACAGCCATATGATTAGTTTGCCCCAAGCTGCGGTCGCTTTTAGTTGAAGTCCCCCGTCGAGCTTAGAAGCGTGTTGCAATAACTCATATCCTTGAAAAGGCCCATGCGTTTTGTATCTGCCCGCCACTATCTTTGCATCAATCAAGCGGAACCCAGCCCTTCTACTGTGTATCTTTATTGCGGTCCGGTGGCACTCAGGGCCCTCAGGCATTCGGTAATGCACCTGGCATTATTGTAGTGAGTCAATTTTATTTTATACATTCCAAGGCTTATTTGTTTTATTGCTGATCTATACTATGGATGTATATACTAAGTTACTACTTTCTGCGGGTGGCGCTACTGTGGCAACAAGCGTTTTACTAGTTGGAGGCTACATATTGGAGCAGTTTATGAATCCAAAATATGCTACCTTTATAGCGCTTGTAGTAAGTGCCGCGATCAACTTCTTTCTTCAGAAGAGAACATTTGCTGGTAAAAAAGAATTCAAAGGAATAACACTTTGGAGGTACGCTGTTGCTACTGTCATCATAACTCTTCTCAACTTTGCGGGTCATTCTTATGCGCTAGACCACAGGAAAGAATATGAGAAGGACCTGCCTGACGAGCTACACGCATATTATACCACAATCACTCGTAGTATTGTGGCTGTGTTTATATTCCTAACAGTTTCGTTCCCTTTACGGAAAATGTGGGTGTTCGCGTGAAAAAGCAAAACCGTAGATGGCATCGACCTAAATATTGTCAGTCGGACAATTTTAGTATTAGAGTTTATCTAACCCCACTGCACACCGCAATTGCGCGGACTGCATACTGTGTCGCGAAACACGTACTCGGGCGGGTACGGGTCTAAGTGGAAAATCCTCTCTTCACTCCACGTCCACCCCAGCGTCTGATCGAAAGTAGTGGCACCATCGAACATGTTACTAAAGGTCCGCAGATTGCTTGTTTTCGAGGTGAGCAGTGGACCCCAGTCACTAAGATTCACATTGAAGGCCTTGGCATTCCTGAACATGCTGTCCATGGAAATTGCCGCCTGAGGTTCCCAATTACCTATGTCATAGTTGAACTTAGAGGCTCCTTGGAACATGCTATCAAAGTTAGTCCCCCTTCTAACATCCCAATTACCTATGTCATAGTTGAAGGAAGCGGCGCCTTCAAACATGCTACTAAAGTTAGTCCCATTGCTAACATCCCATGGTCCTGCACTTGAACCTTTTAATGTACCGTGGAAGTCTTCTGCGCCTTTAAACATGCTACTAAAGTTAGTCCCATTGCTAACATCCCAGTACAAATCATGACTGAAACGTTTAGCGCCATCGAACATGTTACTAAAGTCTTGACCCCCACTAACATTCCATAGTTGAACGTCGCCCTCGAAGGCAATGGCACCCTTGAACATGCTACCAAAGTGAGTCCCCATTCCAACATCCCAAGTACCTAGGTTATAGTTGAAGTGCGCGGCGCCTTCAAACATGTGACTAAAGTCGGTCACGCTACGTGTGTTAAAGGACCATTTGCTGAGGTCCTGATTGAAGTCTTTTGCACCATCAAACATATGACTAAAGGTAGTTGCATGACTCATATCCCAGTCAGTAATGTCACCATTGAACTTCTCAGCCTTTTGGAACATGTAACTAAAATCGCTACCCTTTATCAAATCGGCCATGTTAAACAACACAGTTGGATTGAACAACGGCGTATTGGCGAACATATATTCAAAGTCGGTTCCTTTTGGCACAACAATATCGAATACGTCCGGGCTAAACGCTTTTGCACCATCAAACATATGACCAAAGTCAGTTCCTCTTTCCGAATTCATATAAAAAGAGGGCACGGCAGGTAGTTTATATTTAGGTAGTGGGTTAAACGCCTGGGCACCTTGGAACATACTTCTAAAGGTAAGCCCATGACTCATATCCCAGTCAGAAATGTCATGGTTGAAGGTCAAAGCGTTTTGGAACATGTAACTAAAATCGGTCACGTTGCTTGTACTAGCGCCCCATTTGCTGAGGTCCTGATTGAAATCTTTTGCACCATCAAACATATGACTAAAGGTAGTTGCATTACTCATATCCCAGTCAGAAATGTCACCATTGAAGGTCGCAGCGAAATAGAACATGTAACTAAAATCGCCACCCTTTATCGAATCAAAAATCGAAATAGATGGTTGGAACATCCCCGCATTGGCGAACATATATTCAAAGTGGGTTCCTTTTGGCACATAAACACGGAATTTGTCCGGGTTAAACTCTACTGCGCCATCGAACATGTGGCCAAAGTCGGTTCCTTTGTCAAACTGCATGACGAAGGAGCTCGGTGGGTTAAACGCCTTGGCACCTTGGAACATGCTATTAAAGGTAGTCCCATTAGAAGTGTCCCACCTATCTATGGCATAGTTGAACTTCGCAGCGTTTTGGAACATGCTACTAAAGTCTTGACCCCCACTAACATTCCAATTGCCGATATTCTGATTGAACTCCGCAGCGTTTTGGAACATGCTACCAAAGTGAGTCCCCGTTCCAACATCCCAATTACCGATATTCTGATTGAACTTCGCAGCGTTTTGGAACATAGAACTGAAATCTCCGCCACTGCTCACGACCCATCGGCTAATGTCGCCATTAAAGGAAGTGGGATCACTTTCTTCACCCCTGAACATAGAACTGAAATCTGTACCATTGCTAACATCCCATTCGCTGAGTCGTACGCCGCCAAAGGAAGTGGCACCACGGAACATAGAACCAAAATATAGACCGTCGCTAACATTCCATTGGCTAATGTCGCCATCAAATTTAGTGGCGCCAGCGAACATGTGACTAAAGTCTTGACACTTGCTAACATTCCATTTTTCGATGTTGCCATTAAAGGAAGTGGCGCCAGCGAACATGTGAGTAAACTCTAGACCGTTGCTAACATCCCAGTTATCCAGGAGCGCCTGACTAAGGGAAGTGGCGCCATTGAACATGTAGCTAAAATCTTGACCGTTGCTAACATTCCAAGTTCCGAGAACCTGATTGAACTTCGCAGCCTTTTGGAACATGCCACCAAAAGATCGACCATTGCTAACATTCCATTTTCCGATGTCGCCATCAAAGTTAGTGGCGCCAGCGAACATAGAACTAAACTCTCGACCGTTGCTAACATCCCATTTTTCGAGTGTGGCGCCATCAAAGGAAGTGGCGCCAGCGAACATAGAACTAAAATCTAGACCGTTGCTAACATTCCATTTTCCGATGTCGCCATCAAAGTTAACGGCGCCAGCGAACATATAACTAAAGTCTTGACCATTGCTAACAGTCCATCCCTCGGTGCCCATACCCCCTCCGCCGACTCCAACAAAGTCCTGGAACATACCACTAAAGTCTACCCCTGCGCTCACATCCCAAGCGTAGAACGAGGGTTCCAGAGGACCTATATTCTTGTAGGCAGGATCGCCGATTTGCAAGTAAGACCGCGTCGCATGAAAGCCTTTGAATGCGTTTTTGAAGATCTTTATTCCACTGGTGTTCCAGTCATCCAGCCTCATGTTCATAAGGTTGTAGAGGTCCGTTGGCGACGGGAAAGTGGGCACGTCTGTATAAAAGGACTTTAGTTTTTGTATATCTGGATCAGTACAGAAATAATAGACTAAGCCGGGCATAAAGTTACGCAGTCCCCAGTCAGGGTCATTTTTAACATACGCAGGCCCCCAGGTGTTGTCCAGAATTTCTTTTGCAACAATAGGCGATAAAAATGGACACCCTTTGCCGTCTATTTCCCACGATACCATTGCACCAGGAGACTTCATTAGCCTAATAATGGTCTGTATGAGCTTCATGCAGCCAGGCCCAAGGAGGGGAAGCTCTGGAGATTGTTCCACCAATTCTCCTCCTATACCTCCACCGTCTCCTCCACCTTCACCTCCTCCACCGTCTCCTCCACCTTCACCTCCTCCACGTCCACAGTTACACGGTCCCATGCTTCTATCTACTAGAACTTTTGACAACCCGACCCCTCCACTGCCTGCAGGATTCTTTGAAA
>CERI01057437.1_pt1 | contig 23496 bp, 22 predicted proteins | sample 350261 | NCBI WGS metagenome assembly CERI01 (sample SAMEA2620979, study PRJEB7988) | marine metagenome | isolation source: saline water (ENVO:00002010), including
TATATTTATTATATTTATTATTTAAATGTTCATCTTTTATTGCATTTATACCTCTAAATCTATTTACCTTTAATCCTAATTCATTTAAATATGGTAATTGTTTATTATAATTATTTTTATACTTATCAAGATTAATAACATATACAAGAGTATTGTTGTAATTACAAGTTTTCATATTTATTAATTAATGTATATATATATATATAATGATAATAGAAAAATTGATTTTTTTTATTCATATTTTTGTATTATTAATACTTTATTTACTATTTATGTTTGGACCATTATACATATTAAAATGGATTGCTTGGATTCCATTATTAGTATCTTTTAGTTGGATAATTTTCAATGGATGTATAATAAACCAATTTCATAGAAGTATAACAATTGTCAATAACGAAAATGTAAGTTTTATGAGTACATTTATTTTAAAATTTTTAAGTTTATTTAATAAAAATTATGGTAAATATATTTATAATAAATATATTAATAAGACAAATAGAGATATTTTTGCGGGTTTTTTTATGACTATATTATTTTTAACTATATTAATATATAGATTATTTTATATAAATAAAATTTAATTTACATTTTTAAATTTCCAAATTTTTTTATAAGATTATAAATAATAATATTTAAAATAATTAAATCAATTATTTCTGTATAACTATATTCATATTCTATGTATGGTAATTTAAAATTGTAAATTAAATTTTATTTATATAAAATAATCTTAGTTCTTTTTATTTAAAATGATAAAATAATAAGAACTATTAACTCAATTTGAGTACGCTAACCCACCCATACCCGACATAATACGGAGGACGTTGTAGTTAACAGCATAGACGCGAACTTTGGCAGTGTTGACACCTTGGACGGTCGCGTTAGATAGGACAAGCTGTAGAGTAGCGTTATCAATGCGGGAGAAATTGCAGGTGCCGGATGGTTGATGTTCTTCTGGGCGTAGAGCAAAGGAGTAGACATTAATACCAGTATCTGGGTTGCGAGTGTGATGCTGGAATGGTTGAACTAGGTCAAAGTATGTGCCTTCACGCTCAGAGAAGCGGTCTTGTCCATTTAATTGTAATTTCGCAACAACGACTGGATTTTCACCCCAGCAGTGCATGTCTAATGCGGTTTCACCTAGGACAAAAGTGCCCGCATCAGATATACCCGAGTCATTTGCAGCATCACTATGACCAGCGGCGACGGTAGAAACTTCATTTGAGAATGGGTCTTGGAAAATACCACCACTTGTTGTGCTGGAGATGAATGCATTAGGACCGCTAATATTTTCACGACCACCAAATGCGTGTAGAGCATTTGGTAAAGCATCAAACGCATCAGTGTAATTAAATGGTTGAGCTCCAAATAAGTGATTTAGACCATTGTTGGCTTGTATGGAAGCACAGTAATCAACGTTAGCATCTGGTTGAACTACCCAGATTAACTCTTTGCATGGGTGATTAAGATTGAGTTTAATTTTATTGGAAGACGAACCAACCGACTCATCTCCTGTGAATTGAAGTTGCTCAATCAAGTATTCGTGAGGGTTTTGTGCCATACGACGACGTTCATCGGTATCTAGGAAAATATAGTCAACATATAGAGATGCTGCCGCTAAAGATGCTTTGTATGCATTTTCAATTTTTATTCCTTGTCCATCCATTTTATTGCATGCCCATAAGCATTCTTCAATATTACGGATATCTAGATTAATCTTAACTTCGTGGTATTGTAGAGCAATTAATGGTAATGCTAATCCTGGATTGCGGCAGTACCAGAATTGAAGTGGAACATATAGAGTGGTTTCTGGTAAAGCATTTCTTGGTGCGCACACTTGGCGAACACCGTCAGCGGAGCACGGACCATCAACATCCGCAAAACCTGGGTCAGTAATATAGGTTAATTGAGTTGTATTACCAATCATTTTGTAGTATCCACGTTCTTGTTCTTTAGATAGAGTTAATTGATTCCATATGTGCATCCAATCGCCATATTGACGATCAATACGTTGACCACCAATCTCAACTTCAACTTGCGCAATTAGCTGTTCACCAGGGCAATCTAACCATCTAGCATATAACTGGTCATCTGTTGTCATGCTTTTATTTATTTCAGGTAGAGTAATCTGTAGGTATGTGCGGTAAGCTAAATCACCGTTGCGAGATATAGTACAAGTAACTCTTCGTCCAAAATCAGCTTGTCCATTGAATGTTTGTTCAATTGACTCCATAGCGAAGTTAGTGTGACGGCGATAGGTCACCTTCCAGAAAGTAATTTGAGGATTACCAGTTAAATATACATCTTGTGCCCCGTAGGCGACTAATTGCATAAGACCACCAGCCATAGTTTATAATATCTTAAAAGAAAAAAAATTATAGAATTTTAATTTAATTAATTTAATTAAATTAAATAAATATATTAATTATACAATTAATATTTTTAGTTAAAAATAGATAAAATTAAAATTACTTATCTAATGTATATATTAATGAATAATAAGTTTAATAATTTAACATTAGATAATAAACATAATAAAATTACTAGAGCATTCGAAAATAATAAAAAATTAATTCCTAAATATAACTTAGAAATTGAAAAATTAGAGTCAAAATTAAAAAATAATAATAATAATAATAGTTTTGAAATTAGAGAAAAAATAATATATTACAATAATCTTATAAAAAAAATAGAAAATGAGAGCATAAACTACTATTTAGATAATAGTAGATATATTTTTGAATATTTTGAAGATAAAAAAGCTATTACTAATATTGATAAAAATGTTCCTAGTATTAATAACATTATAAATAATAAAAAAATAGAGAATTTTTTTAATATTAATAAAGATGGAGAAGAATATAATAATAAAAATTCTTTATTAGATAAGTATTTTACTAATACAGAAAAGAATTATCTTAATTATGATAATTTTTGCTATCATAATGATATATGTCGTTATTGTAAAAGCGGCGAAATGATTTTTAATGAAGCAGATGGAATATATGTATGCAATAATTGTTGTCGATATTTAAAATATTTTATAGATAATGAAAAAACCTCTTATCGTGAACCACCTAAAGAGGTTTGTTTCTATGCTTATAAAAGAATAAACCATTTAAAAGAAATATTGGCACAATTTCAAGCTAAAGAAAGTACTAAAATACCAGAATATATATTTGATACTATTAAAAATCAAATAAAAAAGGAAAGAATACAACTAAAAGATCTTACTAATGAAAAAACAAAAGAAATATTAAAAAATCTAGGTTATAATAAATATTATGAACATATACCTTTTATTAAAGATAAATTAGGAATACCACCACCAGTTATGTCTAATGAGCTAGAGGAAACATTATGTAATTTATTTATGGAAATACAAAAACCATATTCTAAATATTGTCCAAGTAATCGTGTCAACTTTTTGAATTATTACTATACAATCTACAAGTTATGTGAAATGTTAAAACAATCTGATTTTTTACCTTATTTTCCTATGCTAAAAGATAGAGAAAAACGAATTGAACAAGACCAAATATGGAAAAAAATATGTGAAGAACTTAATTGGCAATTCATCCCAACCATCTAAATAACACTAAAGTATTTATTGTAAGTATGTTAATATTTTAGTAATTAGATAGAATGTGATACCAAATAAAGTGCTTAATAAAATACTACCATATAGATTAGGATTACCATCTTGTTTAAATAACTTAGGAAAAATACGTGTTAAAGTTATGTTAAATACAGGCATACCAAAAATAAAATAGAGTAAAACTACTATAATAGGTAATTGAATTTCATTATAGAGATGTTCCATATTATCTTGTATTGCAATATTTTTATTATTTTGGTTTATTAAATCTGAAGGAGTTTCCATGTTAGATATATACGACGATTGTGTATTTGGTATATAATTAGGTTTTGTAGTTTCATCTTGCACTATTTTATTAGGATTTATAGGAATATCTCTAGTAGGAAGACTAATATTACCATTTTGTGTAGCATTCTGTAATTGTCCGATCATTTCATTATATTGTTTAATATTGTGTTGGTTATCTAGATTATAGTTGTTATTACTAGGATTAGGTATACTATTATTATTTTCACTAATTATTTCATTTTTAGTTATATTAATATTTTGATTAATATTTTGATTATTATTAGGTTGTATTAATGGAAGATTTTGTGTTTGGTTTTGTATTTCATTACTTCCAGGTAATTGATTTAACATAGTAATTCCATTTTGCATATTTATAGTTTATAATTAATTAATTATAAATATGCTTACGCAAAATCAATAGTTTTTTTATGACTTCCACATTTTACATTTTTTTCAGTTAAGATAAAACATTCATCACTATTAGTATCAAATGAAAATATTTTATCACGCAATTCACTTTGTTTTGGTCCAATAAAACGATAACAATCTTTAGAGTTACATATTGTTCTAAATAGAGTAGCAAAACCTAATCCTAATATAATAGATAAAATAATTTGTCCACGTTTAGTGTATAAAATGTTATTTATAACTTTATTTAAACGACTACTTGCAGATTTAATTATTTTCATCTGTATTACTATAATATAATATTATATTATTCTTGTATTGGTATATTGTTAATGTTGGATTTATTTTTAGGACATTTAATTTTTTTTAAATTATAACTAAAACAATTATCTGCTTTATCATGATATTCTAAATCATTGTAATTATGTAATGTTGGATATACATAAATTATACGTTTATCATTTTCATAATATATGTAAATCAAACCAATAAAAAATGCTAATAAAAAGAATCTAATATCTATTATTTTCAATATTTTAACATTCATATATTATTTTACCTATACTAAAATAAAATATTATTATATTATTTAAATTAAGTTTTTTATTAAACATGAAAAATGATTAATCTAGAAAGTGAATAATCAGAATTAATATTACATAATAAAACTCTCTATATTTTTTTCTAAAACAACTTCTAAATTTTCTTTAGTATATTTAAGTTGAAATAGTTTTTTACAACTATTTTGATCATCATAGCTAGATTCATCTTGTAAAAACTGTGTATTGTATTTTAATTCAGATAATTCACTTTCTACATTAACTAATTTATTAATGTATATTTCAATAGCGTCATTAATATAACTAGGTTCTCGTGTTGTTTGGTATAAATTAACAATTTTTTTAAATTCATCTATTAATTTATATGATTCTATGTTTTTTTCATGGATTAAACTATTTATCTCTTTATTGTTTGTAATTCCTAAATAAATTTCAAGATGTTTATTGTACTCTTCATATAATTGATTTAGTTGTTGATTTATTTCTTGAAACTCTGACAAAGACTTTTCTTTATCAATATAGTTAAAAATATAATCTAATTTTAATAATATTATTTTATTTTTAAGTTTTTTTATACTATTATTGAGAGATTCTACTTCATAATCAAGTGTTTTAGTTATACCTTTATTTATTTTAATATTTAATTTACATGGCATTTCTGTATTACCGCATACAGCCATTAGTGTATTATTTTTTTCAGTAAATATAGTACCTCCTATTTTACGACAATTAATACATTTATATTTAATTTTTGATAATGCTTGTTTTTTTTTATCTAATGTATCATCTTTTGCAATATGTTTTGCTTTTTGATTTTTTACATAAGATTCATATTGATTTTTCATAGTATAATATTTAAGAAGTGCATTATAATATTCTTCATTTTGTTTAGACATTTATTATATAAAAAATATAATATTTAATATTAAAACTATTATATTATTATTGATAATAATTATAATTATCTAAGACGATTTTTTCTGGATTATTATTAAAATCTGGTAAATTAGTTATAATATTATTTCTAATACTTTGTTTATTTTGACTATCCATCTTATTATATAACATAAGTTTGCTAAATATATATTCTTTATTCTTTTGGTTCTTTAATTCAATTTCTTGCCTAGAAATATTACCTTTATACTTTGCTTTTAGTATTATTAATAGTAATATAACAAAAACAAATAACATAAATAGATTATAATAAATATTATAATATCTATTTTTTATCTTATAGCAATTTTGTAGAACATTAGTCAAAAAAAATTTTGTGTTCTTGTCAACTAGTTTAGGCTTATAATAATTATCTTTATTATCTTTATTATCTTTATTACTATTGAAATTTATATTTAAATAATCTAATTTATTATCCATAATTAAAATATTTAATTATTTTATTATTATAATTATAATTTATAATGAATGCATTAATACCTCTATATTTCTTTATTACAGTAACAAGTATTTATATTATATTAAGGATTTATCTAATTAAAACTGGAACTGATGAAACAACAATCGGTAACAGTAATAATATTTATACCTATATATATATTTTTGTAATTTTAATAGGTAATTTCTCTATAAACAAAAAAATTAGTCAAGAATATACATCTGAAATAGAAGTAAGTAATTTGAATATTCTTTTTGTTACGTTAATACCTTGGGTTTTTATATTTGGTAGTCTTTTTATATTATTATCAGTATTTACATCATGGGTAAAACCATTCTCTAATACAATTGGCTACTTATTTGTTCAATTACTTGGTATTAATAGTATATATGATACAATATTTAAAACAGATGTAAATGCCGAACAAGAAATAAAAATGAAAGAATTATTGATTACTCTAAAAACTAATAAAATAATATTAATAAATGAAATGTCTAGTGATATAGATAATTTTAAACACTTTATTTTTGAATTAATTAATAGTAAATTTACTAATATAAAATTAGATAAAATACAACATGAAACTAAATTGACGGATATTAAATTTAGTCTTGATAATAAAGAACAAACTTTGTTAGACCTCTATAAGATTATTATTATTAAAGATGAAATTGGAAAGTTTATTTGGTTTATATTAGCAGGAATGTTAATTACTACCATAGTATTCAATACTATACAAAGTATTACTAGCTAAAATACAAATCTGTTAAAATTAGCTAAATAAATAGTTATTAAATATGACATAATAGCAAAAACTATAACTAATAACCATACCGGTAAAATTGTCTTTTTTTTATATCCAATACCAAAATTACGAGGAATATTGTTTTTATCAAATGCAATACTTGGCTTAAATATAACTAATATAGCAAAAAATAACAAAAAAATTATTATTGAAACCATTGCTAAATTTTTTGATAAAAATTGTAAAACTTCTTTGTCTAATAAAATATTATTCATAACTATATTATCTATCTATTATATTTTATTTACTATTTTATTCAATAAAATATAATTTATTTGATATATTATTTTTTTGATATATTATTTTTTCACTAATTTACATTAGTGGGCTATTTGTATATAATTCTTGAACAATCTGACCGACAACTGCAATCATAGCTAATCGTCCATTGTTTAATTCTTTATTTAGCATATCATCACTAATATTATCTAGATCTAGTTTAAACAGGTTACCTGGTTGGTATTCGCTATTTAATAGAAATGTCTTATTAGTAGAAAAGGGATTAACCCATCCACACCCCATCCTATAAGACTCAATACAAGCAACCGCTAACCAAAATGGAAGCTGGTCTTTAAATTCCATATTAGATAAATAATTAATACCAAGACCATCACTCGCTTTATCTAGAATAGGAATAATAACAGATGCTAGCATTGCAGTTCGTCCGTGCTGCAGTTCTGCTTCTCTTGTAAATTTAATACGATTTTCTGATTTATTTTTTAAGATATTTAAAGGATCAAATTTTGTAAATGGCTGAGTTGAACCAACATATTTAAAAGATTTAACAACCGACGGTTTAAACTCTGTAAATCCATTTACAGATGAAATCATAATAGCTAGGTATAGAGTATTCATAGACATTTTATACAATATCATCTAGAATAATCTTTAAATTATTTTTGAAAATATTATAAGATATATCAATATTCTTTATCTATTTCTAGTTCATCTATTTCATCTTCTAATTCACTCTCATTATCACTACCTAAATCTTCTATATATACATCATTATTAGTTATATCACTCATATTATCATCATCCGGTATATTACTCATATCATATTCTTCACTATCAATATCTGCTTGCAATTGTTCTTCGTCTTCAATATCTAATTTATATATTTCACTGTTCATAGCTGTAACATGTGGATTTTTATTTAGTTTTTTATCTACTTCTAGTTGTTTTTCTAGTTTTTCTCGTTCAGCATCATAATTGCTCTTAACATATTGAGTCATACCTTTTTGTAGACCCACCGACCACTGTTCTAGTTTATTGTGTTTAAATATATTTTGTATTTCTCTCTCTTCATCTGTTAGTTTTTTTAGATAATCAGTAATTTGATTTTTTTCACTTTCTTTTGCGATATTAATTTTGTCTATTATTTTTTTGTATCCTAATGATACAATATTGTAATTATTAAAGAAAATAGTAAGATAGCTCTCTATAATATCACAAATAGTGTTATCAAACGTAGTAGAGTCGTAATCACTAAATTCGCTTATTTCTATATTAAATAATTGGTTATTTTTGATAGTAACAAATTCATATAGTAGAGTGTAAATACAGAATTTGTAGAATAATAATATATAGTCACTATCAAATACTGATTGTAAAAATTTAGTTTTTTCTTTATCTAAATATATAGTTTTTACTAATTTAGTTAATTTAATCATTTTATCTAATATCTGACATTTGGTCTTTATTATATCAAATACCAGTTTAAAATAGGTTTTAGAGTTATGTTTGTTTAAATTGCTATAGTAACGTTCAACTATTTTACTAATATCATTTTCATGTATTTTAGATAGATTCCAGTGTTTACATACATCATTTGGATTAATATTTTTATTAAGTATTATATTTGGAAATACATTTATAAAATTAAATAGATAATTTTCACAAATTTTAATATTATTAATATCAAATTCTAGATTTAAATTTGTTAATATAAATTGTATGTCTTTTTTACTAGAAGTGCTATGTTTTTTAATGTACTCATCTATAGTTGATTTCATAGATTTATTAATAGAACCTAGATAATTTTTAACATGTCTTAGTTCTGGTAGTTCGTTATTATTTATTTGAGATTTATTTAATAAACTCTCCATTACTGTAAAATATTGCTCTTGAAAAACTATTATACTTTCATCATAGTGTTTTACATTCTCTAATAAAATACTTAAATTATCTTGGTTTGAAATAAGGCTATAATCTGTATCACTAAATTTAATATTTTTATTACTAATATATACTATAAGTTCTTGTAATAAATCATTATTATAAACTTTACCCATTTGTTTTAGACTCTCTATGTTTAACTTGATAGATTCTTCTATTTTAAAACTAGTTGGTTTATCCATACATATTGCTCTTAATTCATCGCTTATTGGTGTATCATTCGCAAAATTACAGTAGTGTATAAAGGCTTTATATATTGTGCTTTCACTATAACTATTTATGTCAATAATACTAGTCTTCTTTGTCGATTTTACATGATACAGTATAGGTGCGCTATATAATGTTCTAATGTTTTCTATATTTAATTGTAAACTATTTACTAGTAATATATTTTGTAATATACTATCATCATTTTCTATAAAATATTTAATAGTAGATTTTTTTCCAGAACAACACGCATTCTCTAAAAATGGGTCTCCCGCATTTGTTGATAAAATTGGAGTATTTTTTTTTACTATTTTTTCAATAGATTCTATAATTGCCCCAGAAATATATAATACTTTAGATTTAAATATATTAACAGAATAATCTTTACTAGTCTTTATTAATTCTTTATAATTACTCTTTAATCCACTAGATATACTTAATCGGTTTTCACTATTTATTGTAATGCTAGCTAATGGTGGTAGAAAACTTAACCATTTATCTATTTTATCATCTAGATTATCTTCAGACATATCGCATGTTAAACGATATTCTCGTTTTTTATCAAATAGTGCAAGTATAACTTTATCTGGTAAAATGTTTTTTTCTATTATAGTTTCTATTTTTTTTAACAATTGATTTTCACTAGCTTTTAATATAGAACTCCAAGGTTCGATATTAGTTTTTATTTTATTTGCAATACATACTATGTAGTTTAAACCAGATTTGTCTTGTTCACCATCAATAGGATAACCTTTAAATGATTTTATACAATTTGGAAAAGTTTTCTTAGATTTAATATCAGGAATAGTTGTTTGAATAGATATTAATATATATGCTAATGTAAGTAATACTAACGATTGATTAAATACATCTTTGTACTCCGGTAATTTAGCTGTCTTGTCTTTAGTCTTTGCTTTTGACACAACTTCATTATATTTTTTTTCAGAAGGAATATTTAATTTTTGTAGTTTCATAACATTATTAATAATAAATTGATGTTTACTATCTAGATTTATACCCATATATTTAGTCATAGAATCTATTATATTTGAAATATGTTGAACTTCAGGTGAAACTGCTATTTTTGGACCTGGTATGTCGTTTTGTTTTTTATCACCTTTATATTTTTCTTGTAATATTTCACTTGTTGTCAATTTAATATCGTGTTGTTCTTGCATATAATCACTTGCAAAATCTATTGGTTTTATAAAATACCCACTATGTTTGTCAACCCAGTAATTATTGTCATCACTAATTGTGCCCTGTTCACTACATATATTATCTAGTTCTAACTCATAATCACCTTTGCTAATAAAAACATTAGCTAATCTCAACATAAATACCGGAATAAGTTTTGTACTAGTTTTTTTGCAGTACAACCAGTAATTATCCCCATTTATAAATGATTCTCTTGTAAAATTTAAACAAAATTTTTTGATATTGTTGAAACGGCTCGCTAAATCAGTTTGACTTAGTATAGCATTTTTTAATTTTTCGTATGGTGATATAATTATATCATCGTATTGTATTATATTATAAGTGCTCTGTTTTATCTCTTGATTTTTAATAGCTAATAGTTTTTTTAATTTTGTACTAGCTGTTTCAAACTTTTTATTAATATTCTTTTTTATCTCTTGAATACTAATATTATATTCTAAATTGAAATTTTGCAAAATAGTTTTTATTTTTTTGTCATCATCTAGGTCTTTTATTTTTTTTATATCATCTATTGTCTCACATTTATCATTAACATGTAGACAATCTGTTGCTAGATTGCAAAATATTTCATTGTTATTTATACTAAAATTATCATTAAAATTATCATCCAAAAACCATTTATTGTCTTTTCTTATATACACATAATTACGATTATTAAAGTAGTTATCTAGAATAGCATAATCTCCATCTATAATCTCTCTTTTACCATCAACAACAGCTTTTGCTTGTCTCTGCGCTAGTGATGGTTCAATGTCATAATCTCTAACTAAAATAGTTTTTATAAACTCCATAAATTTATAGTTATCCATAGTATTATACTGTTCTATATACTCTTGTTTTAATCTATACATACTTTTATCATACTCTTCACTACAAAAAATAAGCTTATCATTATCATTTGTTAAATCGTCTATGTTTGTATATTTTTTACTTAATAGATATTTTTTACAGTCTGTATTTTCTGGTTTATCAGTTTCTTTCTCCGCATCATTTGGTGTTTCTTTTTCTTCAACATACTCACTAATATCATCTTGTTCTGGATTGTCTTGTGATTGTTCTCCTGATTCTTGCAGAGATTTTTGTTTTTTTTCTTGATTTTTAATATAGGTTTCAAGTAGATTACCAACTACTAGTTCTATTAGACTTTTATTTAATGCTGTAAAAAGATATTCACCTGAATCAATATTATAAATTATTGATAACATTTCACTTGTTTTTATAGTATCATAATCTTGACTATTTGTTATAAATTTATCTAGTTTATAATTAACTATTATATCTTGTCTTGTTTTTTCGTCTAAAAATGTTATTAGATTATTTTTTTTAGATTTTGGATCTATTTTATATTCTTCTATAATTTCTAGTGTTCTTCTATTAATCATGCTAGTAATAATTTTTTGATTAATTTTATTGGTATTTTGGTAGTCAATAATATTTTTTTGTATATACTTATTAATAATAGCAAAGGTGTCATAATTAATACTATAGTTATCTATATTGAAACCTTGCAATATATAATTAAATTGAGATATATTACAGTATTTATATAGCTTACTTATATATTCAACAATAACATTATTAGATGGTATTACACAATTTAATAGATTTACATAATTATCCGGTTCTCCGTCATGCGCGATATCATCATCAAAAGAAAAGTAATTAATATTATTTAAAATATTATTATCTTGAATGTTATCTATAAGTTTTTCGTTACTATAATCATATCCTGTATATTTATAATATTCTAATGTATTAGTATTTAAAAAACTTTCTAATAATAATGTAAATTTAGAGTTATTTGACTTTTCTAGGATATTAGTATACTCAAGATCTTTTAAACAGTATCTATAGAATACATATGGTAGAGTAATAATACCGTCTATATTGATTTTATCATTTTCAGTTAGTTCTGTGCTTACGTAATGTTTTTTATTATTTTTATATTCACCTTTCAACATATTTAAACCTATATTCATCTTTTTAAAATCAAACTCTTTTGTTGTAATTTTATTATTAGTTATAGAATAGCTAGTAAAGTCGTCATAGTTATTTATTAAAGCATTAATATCACTATTAACAGTTTTAAATTTAGTATATTCACCATCTTTTAAATATTTACTATAACTAGTAAAGCAATCTAATAGTCCAGATATATAATTTTTATACGTATATGTGGTAGTTTTATTACTTTTCCATTGATTGTTAATACTCATAAATTCGGTTATAAACTCATGCATTTTGCTAATATTTAAATACTCATCTTCAAGTAATATTTCATTTGTGTCTTCAATTATTAAAGAATTTTGTAATTTGGTAACAGGAATTATCCATTTATAATTATATTTTAATTGTTTTAAATTATTATCAATAATTGGCTTATATGTTTTGTTTTTTGGTTCTATTATCATTGGATTACCATTATTATCAAAATTAGAATACATAGTGCGTAATTCTATATATCTATTTATTTCGTGATTTACATTATTAACTAGTGTCTGATTGTCAGTATTTGCACTTTCTAAATTAATATGATAGTCTAGATAATCTTGAATTTGTTTATCTAGTGTATATCTTAAATTATCACTATCAACATTAACAGTATGAGCTATTTCTTCTAGATCTGGTCCAATCTCAATTGTATCTATATTTATAAATATTTCATCAAAATTGTCGTGGTTAATAAACTCATTATCATCTACTTGTAGTATTTCATTATGATTACTATCATATGTTTTTTTACCAATTACACTAGAGTTACTATCATCTTCTTGTGATATATTTTCAATAATAGGACTATCTTGTGTTTCAGATATAACTATTTTTTCAATGTTTAATTCTTGAGGTATTCCTCTATATGCAAAGTCAATATATATAATTTCTTTATTTGGATATATAGTTAGTTCTATCATATCTTGTTCTAGATTTGTAATTTTACCACTAACAACCAGTGGTAATGGTCCACCAAAATATATAGATATATTAGTTCCAGGAGTTAATTTATTTTGAATAGCATAACTGTTACTATCATTACGATATATTAATTGTATTTGACTAATAGATTCGTCTAGTAATATATTATCTTTTATATCAATAGTTGTTTCTAAATCCTTGCTTATAATATTTATTTTGTCTATATCAATATAGGTAATTAAAAACATTTTATTATTAAATTTAGGATTATCATCGGCTATAAATTTTACTATATCACCTAATTGAAGATTAATTTTCTTTGTTGTAGACATGTACTAATATAAAATAATATATTAATATATTTTAATAACAAAATATATTAGTTATAAAAATATAAAAAGTTATATTCATTAAATCACATCTTCTAAAAAATAATAAAATAATTACTTAAACCAGTTAAAGATAGTTTAACATATTAATATAGTATAGGCTACCAAAATTATGCTTACTTTAGATAATACATATGATATAGTATTACCTATTAAACTATTTAATAATCCAGATAACTATGAAAATGATGTAGATAAAAATTTAATTGTTAAAAAATATACATGTAATAAACAAAAGTACAAAATTATTAAATATAATAAAGAAAACTACAATAATCTACATTATATAGATAAATTAAATTATATTAATTTAAGGTCTTGTATTCTAGATAAAACAGACAGACTAGTAGTAGTTTCACCCGAAAAATCAGTTGATTATTATGAATTTACTAAAAACAATTCTATTAATGATTGTTATCATGAAGCTTTTATAGATGGAATTATGATTAATGTATTTTATGACAATGTTAATAATGTTTGGGAGATAGCAACTCGTAGTACTGTTGGTGGTAATAATTATTTCTATGATGATTACACAAATAGTATTAATGCTGAGCGTTTTAATATAGAACGTTATACATGTACATTTCGTAATTTATTTTTTGAAACATGTAATTTAAAGAATTTTAATCTAAATGAGTTACCAAAAGAGTTTAGTTATACTTTTGTATTACAGCATCCATTAAATCGAATAGTTACTCCTGTTGCAACTCCTGATATTTATTTAGTTCGTGTAATTAAGATTGAACAAAAAAATAGTACAAATTATACAGTTAGTAAATACAACATTTCTAATTTTTATAATAAATATTTTGAAATTTTTAGTAAATCTAAGCTAAATTTTATAAAACAACAAGAATTTAATCCAGGTGATTCATTTGAGAATGTATATAAATATTTTAATGAAGGCAATTGTGATTTTTATTGTGTTGGTGTAATGATATATAATAAGTCTGGGTTGAGAACAAAAATTAGAAATCCTAAATATAATGAGGTTAAATTATTAAGAGGTAATCAGCCTAAATTGCAGTATAATTATTTGTGTTTAAAAAAAGAAAATCGCGTTGGTGAATTCTTACAATATTATCCAGAGCATAAAAAAATATTTAATGATTTTAAGAATAAAATATTTAATTACACTAATAATTTGTATGTAGCATATATTAATTGTTATATTAAAAAACTAGATGTCTTAGTAAATTTTCCTTTTGAATATAAAATTCATATGTATAATTTGCATAAAATTTTTAAGGATAGTATTGCAAATAATAATAAAAAAATAATAGATAAAAAAACAGTTATTGATTATGTAAACAACTTACATCCTGCACAACAAATGTTCGTGATTAATTATTGTGAATATAATAATATTAGTTAAATTAATAATTACTTTTCAGAGAAATATTTTTTGATTATATTTATTTTTAGAATCGCATTATTAACGCATTCATTAATTATAACTATTATATCATCTATAGATATAATATTTTTAAAACCTATTTTAATTATACTGTAGTCTTTATGTGGATGTTGTTTAACAAATCCAACATAGTTAATTAGTTTTTCTTGAGTAAAATATTTATCAAATAGATTATATTCTAGTATTTTACCAGTTGTATAGTCTTGATTTGGTAATTTAATTATGTAACAGTTATTCATTACATCATTTGCTTCGGATATTAAATCTATCTCGTCTTCTATTGTTTTAATTACTGAATATAGTTGTTTTATTAAAACACTACACGCTATTTCTAGTATTTTAAAATTATTATATACACTAATACTTTCTATGATAAAATCAAAACTATCTTTTATGAAATAGCGCTGTTTTTCTAAAATATAGAAATCTTTTTTAATAAAGTCTATTTCTGGTTTTGTCATTTTTTTTTCTAGTTCAATCTTTTTCTTTTCCCATTCTTCTTGAACTAAAACATTATCTATAGTATTTCCGTAACTGCATGTGCACGTTACATTATAAGCACCATCTACTTTAGCGGTTAACACTGATAATGTTGCTACTAGTTGAATTGCTTCTCCTGAATCATTATTTACTAGTGATGGTCTAAGTCTAACAATATCAATATAATCACCAGTTATTTTATCTGGTGGAAATATTTCTTTTACATTAGACTCTTTAAGATAACGATTTAATTTAACGTTTTTAATTTTAAAATCATTGGTTGTAACATATAAAATATCGTTTGTTGTATTTTTAACATTTAATTCAACTTCATAATCTTCTAATTGGAATTCTTCATCGAAAATATTAATATGTATAGGAATACAACTTAATCGTTGTTTAATTACTTCATTATTGAATCTAGTTGTATTTGTGATTATTTTAACTAGACTTTCACTATAAGGTGCAGTTTTAAAAACTACACACGGTATATCAGAAATAATTGTTCGTCGTATAGCATTAGCATATGAAACATTTATATCTGAAATAGTAAATTTCATTATATCTGTATCTGTTAAATTAGATATTTTAGGATCCATATATAAATATTATATAAATTTAAGAATAATATAATATTATATCAATTTTAATAAATATAATATTATATTTATTAAAATTTAGGATTATATTAATAAAAATTTAGGTTAAAATATTATTTAAATAAAGTATGCAAATTATATTAAATATCGATTAGTAATGAGTACTATATTATATTATAGTAATTATTGTGAAAACTGTAAAAAGTTATTACCAGTATTATATCAATCTAATCATAAAAATGATATACATTTTATATGTATCGACAAAAGACTAGTTAAAAATAATAATACCTATGTTATTCTTGAAAATAATAGTGAAATATTATTACCTAATACTATAACATCTGTACCAGCATTATTATTAATTAGAGATAATTATAAGATTTTAAAAGGAGATGAGATATATAATTATTTAAAACCAGTTACTAATATACAACAACAAGTATCACAAGATTTTGTTGATGAACCTAGTGCTTTTATGTTAACTCATAATAGTGATAACATCGCTTCTGATAATTATAGTTTTTTAGATCAAAATTTTGATGAGTTATCAGCTAAAGGTAGTGGTGGAACTAGACAGATGTATAATTATGCTGATATTAATTTTGTAGAAAAAATTAATACACCCACCGATGATTATACTCCAGATAAAATAGGAGAAATTAGTTTAGATGAAATACAAAAAAATAGAAATACATAATATTTAAAAATAAATTTTAGTTTAAAAATAAATTAAATAGATATAATATTTTAGTATGACAAATATAGATGATTTAAAAGAATTAGGTAAAATATTGAAAGAGTTTATTAATGACCTATTTAACACGTTTAATGATAAGTTAGAAAATAAGTTAAATGATGACTTGCTTACTATAAAGACAACTGATACTAGTAAAATTGTTTTATATTCAGATGTTATAATAGATGATATCCCAGATGATAGCGTAAAACTATTTTATATAGCTATTGAAAAACTAGATACTTATATAAAAAATCTTTATCCTAAGCATTTTTTTAATATTTTATATCAAAATAAAGATATTTTTGATAATCTTGATGAAGATACTGAATTTTTACCAGGTATTGACTTTAAAGAATTATTTTTTGATACTACAACACAATCTACGCGTGAGACAATATGGAAATATTTACAATCTATATTATTTAATTCTATCCGTTCACTAAATGATGTAGATTGTTTTGGAGATACAGCAGAACTATTTAAAGCTGTTGATAGTGATAATTTTAAAGATAAACTAGAAACTGTTGTAAATGATATAAATACAATGTTTAATGTCAATGATTTATCAAATATAGACTTATCTAATAATTTTTCAGTAAATGATAATAGTCTAAATTTTCAAAATTTTTCTGAAAATTTTAAAGATATGTTTAATCAGTTTGATAATAGTGGTACACAATCTGCTGAAGAATTGCATAAGCATATTAATAATTTAATAAATGGAAAAATAGGATGTATTGCAAAAGAATTAGCAGAAGAAACAGCAAAAGATTTAGATATTGATGAAAATACAACAAACCCTGATGATATTTTCAAAAAACTAATACAGAATCCAACACAATTAATGTCTATAGTTAAGAATATAGGTAATAAATTAGATAAAAAAATGAAAGATGGTTCTATTAATCAGAGTGAATTAATAGAAGAGGCAAGTAAAATATTTAAGGATATGAAATCAATGCCTGGTATGGGTAATATTGAGTCTCTAATGAAATCTATGAATTTACAAGGTATGATGCCTCCTGGTGCAAAAATAGATAAAAATCGTTTCGAACGTGTAATGGAAGATAATCTTAAAAAGGCGAAGATGCGAGAAAGAATGCAAAAAAAAGCTGAAAAAAATAAGTTGGTAAATAACATAGATAATTTATCTAGTAAAATTGATAAAGGTATAGATTTAGATACATGTGATATTAATAAATTAAATGATAATTTGGAAACACTTTTAGCATATATTAATAATACTAGTACTAGCAATAATAGTATTGTAAATGCTAGTAATGCTAATAATAATAGTGCTAGTACTAGTATTGCTAATAATGCTAATAGTGATTCAATAAATACACCTAGAAAAAATAATAAAAAAAAGAAAAAGAAATAATATAATTTAGATTTATTATGCTAGAGAATGTTAATTATTATTTTTATATTATTAAATTATAAAGATTATAAAAATAATAATTAATAATAATAAATATATATAATGGATATTAATAATACTTTTTGGATAAATAATCCATATATTTTAATAGATAGTCAAGAAATCACTAAATTATGGCCATTAGAATATATGAATCAAAACGAAAAATTAAATGCTGTTAGTAGGTTAATTATTTTATTAACTATTATAGGAACTATTATAACAAAAAATATTAATATACTTATATCTGGTATAGTTTGTATATTTATAATTATTGTATTTAATCTATTACAAAATAAAAAATTTGATGAAAAAAACTTAACAAAGATTACAGAAGGTTTTACTAATCCAGATTTATATAATACCTTAAAACATAATTTTACTAATCCTAATAAGGATAATCCATTAATGAATGTTAATCTTACAGAAATTCAAGATAATCCGGAACGTTTAGATGCGGCTCCTAGTTATAATAAAATGGTTGAAAAAAATATTAATGACTCTGCTAAAGAATTTATAAAACAATCGTCTGATAACAAAGATATTAAAGATAAACTGTTTAATAGTTTAGGAGATAATTTAGGAAATGATTTTGAATTTGAACAGAGTATGAGACAATTTTACACAACAGCTAATACTAGAGTATGTAACAATCAAGCTGCATTTGCTAATTTTTGTTATGGAAATATGGCATCATGTCGTGACGGTGATGTTGAAAAATGTATAAAAAATAACCCAAGACACACTAATATATGATTTTTAAAATAAATGATTTTTAAAATAATATTTAAAATATTTAAAATGTTTAAAATATTTTATTTTTTAACATATATATATGTCTAATACATCATTTTTCCCATATACATTTGATTCTATGTCAAGAATAGGAAATGATGAACCTTCTATTGACCAGCGTAATATTCAAAATAAAGCAAATATAGGGTATACTTTAGAGAATTTTTATGCAAGTTGTCCAATGACAAGTGCCACAGATTTTGCATTAAAACAACCTAATGTTTTTTTTTCAGGAAGTCACGAAGGCGGTATAAATGGTTGTGTAGTAGATGATAATAGCGAATTAAAATATAGTATTCTTTCTAAACCCTCATGTAAATTAACATTAGAAACAAGACCATTCTTAACTGTTCCATATTTAGGAAGAGGTGAAGCTGACCCTGAACTAGAATTACAGATTAGAACTGGTGAAAATTTCTTAAATAAAAAAACAGTTAATAATACAAGTGAAGCTAGTTTCATAGAATACAAAAATTATCCATTATTAGATAGTTTACAAAAAACTGTTACAAATCCTAATAATTTAATTGAAGATGTTGCATATGATGGTTGGGTAAGAGGAGGAATGTCATCTCGCGAGTATGCTAGAGACCAAAGTAAGAAACACTAGAATATAGTATATGCCCTTTATCTATATTATATATTTTTAGGTTATAATATTTTAAAGCTATTGTTATTAATATATTTATAATGTCTGATAGTAAATATATTAATAATCGTATTTCTTGTGACTTAATTTGTAGTAATTTTATTTGCACTTATCATTTAATGGAAGATTATAATGATTCTTTAGAATTATATAGAGTACAATTATTACAAACATTTAATTTAGACAAGTTTGATGATAAGATAATTAGTGAAAAGATCGATAAATTGTACTCTAAATTAAAAGATGATTTAGAAATAAAAGAAATATTAAAAAAACTATATAAACTAGAAAAATCTAATATTGACTTTTTACAATCAATGAGTACAGAAGACAATTATCACATAGCATTTCAATTATTATTTGGTTATGACTATTATTATATTTTTCATAAATGTTATACCCAATACATAAATGCATTAAATTTAGACATTTTACATAATAATAATTATTTTAATGAATTATTGTTAAAATTTTAGGTATATTATAAAACCTATGGAAAAAACACCCGAGTATTTTTCCAAAAACAATAATATATATATAGTAATAAAGTGTATTAATGGACTAAAGTAAATATGATAGCCCTAATAACCCTGTTATATTTGATATATTAACTATTTTACACGTATTTTTTGGATTTTTAAGTTATTTAATTTTACATACTTATTTAAAAATAAGTATATTTAGAAGTTTTATTATATCAAATATACTTCATTTATTATATGAATTTAAAGATTTTTATCATGCATATATAAAAGATTATAGTAGTATAAAAAGACTAACTAGAGAGGATAGTTTGTTTTTTAATGGATATAATAGTTATTTAAATTCAATATCTGACCATTTAGTTAGCTGTTTTGGATTTTTTATAGCTTATATTATATTTAAATTTTTAAATAAATAAAATATCATCAAAGAATATATTATAGTTTTAAGAAAAATTTTATATTAGTTAAGACTTGGACGATCATTATTATTAAATACTAATGGATATGGCATAATTACATTATCTTGTCTATCGAAAAATGATTTCTGGGGTATTTTATTTAATAAAGGTTCTACGGTAGGTGACGGTTTTATTAAATTTGTGGAATTTATACCAAATAGATTAGACTCAATATCTACTGAATTACTAGCTAATGAATATCTATTACGTCTACTTGATATTGTTCCTATAGTTGGAATAATTTCACTATTAGGAACGCAATAACCACTATAAAAATTATTAATTGTCATATTAGTATTGTATTTCTGTTGTAAATTATAATCAATACTAGTATTGTTATTTCTAGTAGATGTCATTTTATATATTATATATTAATAAATATTATATATTAATATTTATTAATAAATATTATATATTATATTACTATAAAATATATTATATATGAGTCAAAAGATATATATAAAATGTCGTGAAGTTACTAGTACAGATAGAATTAGTGATGATACATTACCTAGAGATATAGAAGATATAGAACAAGACGATGGGTTACTCTCTTTTATACAAAGTTCTACTAATGGAACTATAATCAGTGCTAGTTTTGGTATTTTTTTAATGTTAGTAATTTATTTTATTGGTAAATATATATTCAAAACTAGACCTCAAACTATATATAATGAACATAAAAAAGATAATACTAACCCAGAATAGTTCTGTAAATGCAAACTCTTGAGAAGTTGAAATAAAACCAAGAATCCAACATTTGTTTTAAATGAAGCCACTTAAATCGTTCTAAAAATTTGTAGCGTTATAAAGTTTTGTATTAACTGGATTATAAGTGGCTTCATTTAAAACAAATGTTGGATTCTGGATTTTACTAACACATTCTTCTTCTAGTGTTAATTTAATAGGCGAGTTTAAAGATTTCAACTCTTTTACTTTATTTTCTTCGTTACTTATATTGTTAACAGGATTAATTTTATTTGAATCAATAACTATTTTAATAATTACAAGTGTAAATATAAATACTACGACTGGATTAGAAAAATTGTGCAATAAAATTGCTATAATAATTAGTGTAACATACATCATTATATTGTTAACATATTGTGTGACCATATAGTTTATGCTAGTTCCGCTGAATAAATATAATATTGCAATAACTATAAAGAAAATTTCAGAAATCTTTAAACTTGTAATTGTTTTATTGACTTTATTTAGATTTATACCCGCCATAAAACTTATTATAATATATTATTATAAATTATAATAAATTATAATTAATTATTATAAATAAAATTGATTAATATTTATTACAAAACTAATTATAAATTTATATTTAATGAATATAGAAAATCTTAATATGATATCATATTTTGGTCAGCGTGGTTATACTATATTAAAATCTAGTATATCATCTTCAATTATAGAGTATATAAAAAAACAATTAACATTTACACCAATATCTCATTCTAATATATCACAAATGGAAGAATTTTCTATATATCTAGAATGTGATAAAAAAATATACGTTCCTAAATTTTGGGGAATAGATAAATTTGGATTTCCTAAAGAAAATAGATTACCAGATGGAGATAATACATATTTGCAGTTTACTGGGGAACTTCGCGATTATCAAAATAATGTTATTACTAGCTACTTAAAATCTGTAAATTTTACAAACAACAATCATCCTATTCAATTAGATAATTCTACAAATCTTAATCAACAATATTTAACTAGTAGTTTGATTAGTCTAGGTTGCGGTAAAGGTAAGACTGTTATAGCACTAAAAATATTAACTATATTACAAAAAAAAACTATAATATTTGTACATAAAACTTTCTTGAAAAATCAATGGATAGAAAGAATTAATCAGTTTATTCCTGATGCATCTATCGGCACTATTCAAGGCGAAATAATAGATGTAGAAAATCGTGATATAGTTATTGCAATGATACAGTCTATTAGTATGAAAGCTTATCCTAAACATTTATTTAATAGTTTTGGCTTAAGTATTTATGACGAATGTTTTAAAGGGAATACTTTAATACATACAAATAAAGGAAAAATAAAAATAGCAAAATTATATGATATATGGAAAAAAAAAGATAATATAGAAATATTAAGTTTTAATAGAGAAAAAGAAATATTTGAATATAAACCTTTAACATATGCTTGGAAAAAGGAAAGTAAAGAGTTTATTAAGTTTACTCTATCTAAACCAAAATTAGAATGTACTTTAAATCATAAAATATTGACACCTAATGGTTATGTAGAAGCAAATAAATTAGAAATAGGTTCATTAATATTAAGTAAATATGATATTAATCATAATGAAAATTTCATATGTCCTTATTTAAATGAAGACCAGTTACAAATAGTATATGGTTCATTTTTAGGAGAGGGATGTATTCAAAAAACAAAAAGTAATAGATATAGATTGAGAATTATTCATTGTAAAAATCAAAAAGATTATTGTTTATGGAAA
>CERI01117460.1_pt1 | contig 23480 bp, 23 predicted proteins | sample 350261 | NCBI WGS metagenome assembly CERI01 (sample SAMEA2620979, study PRJEB7988) | marine metagenome | isolation source: saline water (ENVO:00002010), including
TCAAATAATTTTTTTAAAAAACTTTAAAGCAAAAGTTATTAGTACATTAACTAAAATTCCAAAGAGATTTCCTGAAATCAAATAAAATGCCATTTGGCCCACTGCATCAACATAGGTCACTAAATTAGAGTTAAACAAGAAAACATTTGGAATACTTGATATTGCTAAAAATAACCAAATTGCAAATATATTTTTAGCATTTGGTCTATAGATTGATGATATTAAAATCATACCCAAAATGACTGAAGCAATGTTTGTGTCTGAAATGTATTTCATTTCTTCTTGCTCGGTAATGATTCCAAAGTGAACTTGGAGAGCTATTATTGCTCCACCAATCATTGAAAGAATGTAGATGAATAGTGCTTGGTAAAAACTTTTTTTCCAATTTATTTCATTAGAATTAGACATCTTTATCTACTCCACGTGACTGATTCACAATATTTACTTCACCATTATGGACTACTTTAGAGAAGGCTTTATCCTAACATCCAAATAGAATACTGCGCTCAATCTGTAGATTATGAAGATAAAGCTAAAGTTTTGATGACAGGAATCATGACAGGAATAGGGACTATATGAAGATAAAAACCCCTGTAGACTATTGAATACAGGGGCTTCAGAACATATATGGTGCCGAGGGGGGGAATCGAACCCCCACTTCCGAAGAAACCGGATTTTGAATCCGGCGCGTCTACCAGTTCCGCCACCCCGGCGTATTATGATGGATAAATTTTGGTGAAAATTATCCAGCTAATAAAATCATTATATTCGTGGCTGAGTTTCAGTGCTATAGGCAAATGCAATCGTAAGATTTAACCTAAACTTTAATTAATATAAACTTTTTTTTGCAATAAAGTACAATATTTAATTGTTAAAAATAGTTTATTCTTTAATGAAAAACCCAGATGGCGTTGGTTTCATAATTTAAATGATAATTTCAGATTTCAACTATACTCTCCCAAATGAGTTAATCGCTAAGCATCCTGCTACTAATCGTCGGGATAGTCGTTTTCTAGTTCTTGGGAATAGTATTAGCGATCGAAGATTTAATGAATTGCCTGATCTAATTCGCCCAAACGATTTACTTGTTTTTAATGATACACGCGTAATTAAGGCCCGTTTATTTGCCACAAAAGAGACTGGCGGTAAAGTTGAGATATTAATTGAACGTATTTTGGGTGTTCGCTCTGTTTTAGCGCATTTAAAATCTAACAAGCCAATAAAGCTTGGTAAAAAGCTAATCCTTGCAGAGAATGTAAAAGCGGAAGTTTTAAATCGAAGAAAAGATTTATTCGAATTGCAATTTTCTACTGAAATTTTATCTTTTATTGAATCCTACGGAAAAATACCATTACCTCCATACATTGACCGATCTACAGATATCTCTGATGATGATCGATACCAAACAGTCTATGCAAGAGATCCTGGCGCAATAGCAGCTCCAACCGCTGGCTTACATTTTGATCAAAGAATGCTAGAAGAAACAGCTGAAGCAGGAGCAAATCATTCTTGGTTAACTTTGCATGTTGGAGCAGGCACATTTCAAAATCTGCGCGAACAGCAAATTCGTGATAATCGACTTCATAGTGAACGAGTTGAAGTTAATGAAGTATGTTGCGAGGCAGTCCGTAAAGCAAAACTAACTGGCGGACGTGTCATTGCGGTTGGAACTACATCAGTACGTGCATTAGAGTGCGCCTCAAAAGATGGAATGATAAAGCCATACAATGGTGAGACTAATATGTTTATCTTTCCTGGGTTTAAATTTAATACCGTTGACGCAATGATAACTAATTTCCACTTACCAAAGTCTTCGCTATTGATGTTAGTAGCTGCTTTTTCTGGAAAAAATAGGATTCTTGATGCTTACAAGCATGCTGTACGTGAAAAATATCGATTCTTTAGTTACGGCGACGCAATGTTCCTGACGCCGGATAAAGCTAGATGAAATTCACTATTAATCATCGTAGTGGAGCTGCTCGCTCTGGCGTATTAAGTTTTCGGCGCGGTGAAATTCAAACACCAGTTTTTATGCCAGTTGGAACATATGGCGCTGTTAAAAGCGTAACCCCAGAGGAGATTGAAGCTAATGGCGCACAGATAATACTGGGAAATACTTTTCACTTAATGTTGCGTCCTGGAGCAGATGTAATTCGCAAACATGGCGGGCTACATGAATTCATAAATTGGAAGAGACCAATTTTGACGGATTCAGGCGGCTTCCAAGTTTTTTCCCTTGCCTCAATTAGAAAATTATCTGAAAGTGGAGTTTGTTTTCAATCGCCCGTCAATGGCGATGAAGTTATTCTGACACCGGAAATATCAATGGAAGTTCAGCATGATTTAAATGCAGATATTACAATGATATTTGACGAGTGTACGCCATATCCAATATCAAAAATTAAAGCTCAAGAATCGATGCAGTTATCATTACGCTGGGCTAACCGCAGTAGAATTAGATTTGATGAGTTAAAAAAACATGAGCCCAATCGTGGTGATGCCTTATTTGGTATTATTCAGGGCGGTATGTACAACGAATTACGTCAAGAATCTTTAAAAGAATTAGAAAAGATTGGTTTTGATGGCTATGCTTTTGGCGGCTTAGCAGTTGGAGAATCTAAAGCCGAGCGACATGATGTTCTTTCATCTTTAATGCCTAATATGCCAGCTGATAAACCTAGATATTTAATGGGTGTAGGCACCCCAGTCGATATTGCAGAAGGCGTATTGCGTGGAATTGATATGTTTGATTGCGTAATTCCAACTCGCCATGCTCGAAATGGGCAGCTGTATACATCTAAAGGAAAAATTAATATTCGTCACGCAAAATATAAAGAAGAGACCTTACCACCTGATACAGATTGTTCTTGTTATACCTGTGCTAATTATTCTCTTTCTTATCTTCGGCATTTAGAAAAATGCGGGGAAATGCTTGGGTCACGTTTAGCAACAATCCATAATCTTCACTATTATCAAAATCTTATGAGAAAGATTCGTGATTCAATCATTGCTGGAAATTTACCTGAATTAGTTACAGAATTACGCAATATATATGGTGATTAATCTAGTTAATATTGTAATTTATCTATCTTATATCACCCTCTAGCCACCTTCTTATGCGATAATAATTAGATTATAATTCGATTCTTTATAACAAAAACTCCAATATAGAAGTAATAAATTATGGATTTCTTTATTCAAAGCGCTCATGCGCAAAGTTCAGCTTCTCAAAGTGGCTCCGGCAGCTTTATAATTATGATGGTATTAATGTTTGCCGTTTTTTATTTTTTATTAATACGCCCTCAACAGAAGAAACAAAAGGCACATTCAGCACTTGTAGCCGGTTTAAGTGTTGGAGATGAAGTATTAACAGCCGGCGGTATTCTTGGAAAAATTGTTGGTGTAAGTGAACATTACGCTGTTGTTAATATTGGTAATGATAATGAGATTAAGGTTCAAAAATCCAGTGTCTCAATGGTAGTGCCAAAAGGTACATACGACGAAGCTTAAGTGAATAAATATTCTGCCTGGTTAAATCTCCTAGTCTTTATCATTTTGATTACAGGCTGCCTTTTTGCGTTGCCTAATATTTATGGAAGTGCCCCAGCTATCCAAATAGCTGATAAGAATTCGTCCGCTCTCAATGAAACCCAATTTGACGAATATAATAGCTTTGTAAAACAAATCAATATGATGCCTGAATCGGCCTATTTACAAAATGGCCGAGTCGTCATGCAATTTAAAGATGGCACCGATCTTGGCCCAATCAGTGAAGCTTTGTATGACCAATTTAATCAAACTTCAAATATTGCACAAACATTGGCGCCGAAGCTGCCAGCCTGGATACGTAAATTAGGTTTAGGTCCAATGAGTTTGGGTTTAGATTTGCGCGGAGGTGTCTATGTACTTCTGGAAGTCGATACAAAATCTGCAATCGATACTCGATTAGTAATCTATCAGGATAATTTAATTGATAGTTTACGTGAAGCCGAGGGCCTTCATCGAGTCGAGCTTAATGATCAAATTATTCGCGTACGTTTGAATTCAAGTGCGAATCTCGAAGAAACGCGAGAAATTGTTAATCGTTTAGATCCTGATCTTGTGATTACCGATAGTGCAGACGGTAGATCGCTAATTGTTCGTATGAGTGATTCACAGATTAAAGCTAGAGAAGATTTTGCTGTTGATCAAAATATCACCACATTAAGAAATCGAGTTAATCAACTTGGAGTTGCTGAACCAATAGTTCAAAGGCAGGGCCTGGATCGCATTGTTGTTCAGCTTCCAGGTGTACAAGATCCAAATGAAATTAATAATATTTTGACAGCAACAGCAACTCTTGAATTTCGTATGGTGGATCAATCCGGAACAAGTCCAGGCTCAAGGCGTTATTTTGGACGTCCAGGTCAAAATTCACAAATGCTTAAACGCAAGATAATTGCATCTGGCGATCAAATTGTTGATGCATCAGCTGGTTCTAGTGAAGGGCGACCAATAGTGTCTATTTCTCTAGATTCTGCTGGCGGTGAAAGTATGCTTGAAACAACAATGAAAAATTTAGGCAAACCAATGTCTACTGTATTTATTGAAACCAGAAGAGAAGCCATCAGAAATGGCGAAAAAATAGAATATCGTGATATTAAAACAGAAGAAATCATAAGCACAGCAACCATTCAGGGAGTATTTAAGAATAGGTTTCAAATAACAGGATTAAATCCAGCTGAAGCACGTGAACTTGCACTTTTACTTCGTGCTGGCGCACTTGCCGCGCCTGTTTTTAAGATTGACGAACGAACAATTGGTCCGAGTTTGGGACAAGACAATATAGATCGAGGATTTAATGCTATTAAAATCGGGTTCTTAGCGGTCGTCTTGTTTATGGTTATCTATTACAAAGTATTTGGATTAATTGCCAATATAGCTTTATTTTCTAATCTCATTTTTATTGTTGCGATGTTATCTCTATTGCAAGCATCTCTTACACTACCCGGCATTGCGGGCATTGTTCTTACAGTAGGAATGGCCGTTGATGCAAACGTTTTAATTTTTGAGCGAATCCGAGAAGAAATATCTATTGGAGAGTCACCTCAGGTAGCCATTCACTCTGGTTATGAAAAAGCTTTTTCATCTATTGCAGATGCAAATATAACGACACTTATTGCTGCAATTGTTTTATTTGGTCTCGGGACTGGACCTATCAAAGGTTTTGCTATTACTTTAATGCTAGGAATTATTACCTCTATGTTTACCTCAATAGTAGGTACTAGGGCTTTAGTAAATTTAATTTTTGGTGGCCGAAAATTGAAATCGATTCCAATTTAGGTAATTAAGATATGAGATTAATTAAAGAAAAAACTAATATTAACTTTCTTGGATCAACACGTAGAAAATTTGCTTTAGGGTTGTCTGCAGTTTTAGTTATTGCTTCACTTGTATCACTCACGACTCGTGGCCTTGAATTTGGTATTGATTTTACAGGTGGAGTATTACTTGAAGTTGGCTATGAAGAATCGGCAGATTTAGTAAAGATTCGCGATGATCTTGAGTATGCAGGTTATATAAATGCGCAAGTACAACGTTTTGGTTCTGAAGAGGTTGTATTAGTCCGATTACCACCTCAAGAGGGCGACGCGAATCAGATTCGCAGTAACTTACAGCTTGTTTTAAATGCAGGCGAACAAAGTACAGTGTTACGCCGTGTTGAATTTGTGAGTCCTCAAGTTGGTAGTGAGTTAGCAGAGAGTGGTGCATTAGCTATGGTGATTGCACTGATGTTAATTTTTGTTTACGTGATGATTCGTTTCCAGTGGAAATTTTCAGCTGGCGCTGTTGTGGCCTTAATACATGACGCAATTTTAACTATTGGGTTCTTTTCAATCTTTGGACTGCCTTTTGATCTAACAGTAGTCGCGGCTGTTCTTGCAGTTATTGGTTATTCATTAAACGATACAGTTGTAGCCTTTGATAGAATTCGTGAAAATTTCTTCTCTCTTCGAGGCGCGGAAGCAGTAGACTCAATGAATACGTCAATCAACGAAATGCTAGCTCGCACTATTATCACTGGTTTAACGACCCTGCTTGTTTTAATTGCACTATTATTGCTTGGCGGTGAATCTATAGCCCCATTTTCAATTGCATTAATAGTGGGAATAATTGTTGGAACTTATTCATCGATTTACACCGCAAGCGCAACTGCGCTAGCCTTGAATGTTAATGCACAAGATCTCATTGAACCAATTAAAGATGAATCTTTATTGGATGATTTACCTTAATCTTTATAAAAGTGCTTTAATTTCTTTTGCACATAATTTTGCAAGGCTTCGATAAACTCTTGGCGTTCCTGCAAGGACATGGCCAGTCTCTAAATGATCCTCACTGCCATCTAATCCGCTCACTATACCGCCAGCCTCTCTTATAATAAGTGTTCCAGCGGCTAGATCCCAAGGGGCTAATCCAGTCTCCCAAAATCCATCAAGCCTTCCTGACGCAACGTAACACAAATCAAGAGAAGCAGCCCCAGGCCGACGAATGCCAGATGTATTTTTTGCGATCTTGCTAAGCATTGATAGATATGGCTGCATATCTTCATTAGCATCACGAAATGGTATACCAGTCCCAATTAATGAACCTTGGATATCCTTAACACCACTTACTCTAATTTTATGTCCATCAAGTTGCGCTCCTTGACCGCGAGATGCTGTAAATAACTCTTCTCTCATTGGATCATAAACTACAGCATGCTCAAGTCGCCCATTGATTTGCAATCCTATAGAAACAGCGAAAATAGGAAAACCATGAAGATAATTTGTAGTTCCATCAAGTGGATCAATAATCCATACATGATCAGATTGACCTTGAATTCCTGATTCTTCAGCATGAATTGCATGGTCAGGGTAGTGCTTATGAATTACTTCTATAATTGCTTTTTCAGCAGCTAAATCAGCCGAACTGACAAAATCATTATGACTTTTATTTTCAACAACTAGTTTTTCAAGTTTTTTGAAGTTTCTTCCTAATACAGCGCCTGCGCGTCGAGCGGCCATTACCGCTATATTGAGTAGTCCATGCATTTATAAATTCCATTTATTTTAAAGAACTTGGCAGTTTTATTAAGACTTTATTACCAGCTAAGGATGTCTGGGCGTTAGAATACCGGACTTTGAGTAAACTGTCTTAGATTATCACTGTAATGAATATACGTATTGTACTAGTAGGAACAACACATCCTGGCAATATTGGGGCGGTAGCGCGAGCTATGAAAAATATGGGATTAACAGATTTAGCTCTAGTTAACCCAAAATTTTTCCCCCATGAAGAAGCTACAGTGCGTGCATCAGGAGCCGATGATGTTCTTGATAGCGCTGCAACTTACTTCTCTCTGAATGAAGCTATATCTGATTGCAATTACGTTGTGGGTGCGAGTGCTAGATCTAGATCTCTTAGTTGGCCAAGCATGGTCCCTAGAGATTGTGCAGAGCGCATGATACTTGAAAGTAAAAAAGGTAGAGTTGCAGCTATATTTGGACCAGAAAATAATGGTTTGAATAACGACGATCTTGATCTTTGTCACACTCTAATAACTATCCCAACAAATCCAGATTTTAAATCTCTCAATTTGGCAATGGCCGTTCAAGTTTTGACATATGAATTAAGAATTGCCAGTAATATAGAAGTTAGTTCAGGTTTTGCAAGTAAAGTGCTTCCAGCAACTGCAGATGAAATGAAGCTTTTTTATGATCATCTTGAACAAACAATGATTGATGTGAAATTCTTAAATGATGATAACCCGCGTTTCTTGATGCGGCGCCTCCGAAGGCTATTTATACGTGCCCATCCAGATAAAAATGAAATTAATATTTTGCGCGGCTTTCTTGCAGCGATTAATCGGAAAAAAGAGCTTAAATAATGGCCTTAGATATTATCTATTTAGACTATGCAGCAACAACACCGATTCATCCAGATGTTGTCGCATGCATGCAGCAAGTACAAACTAATTCATACTTTAACCCAGCTTCAAATCATATTGCCGGACGCTTAAGCTCAGTTGTAATAGATAATGCTACAACAAAGCTTTCAAATATGTTTAATGCAAGTCAAGGTAAATTCCTCTGGACTTCAAGTGCCACTGAGTCGAATAATTTAGCTATATTAGGCGCTGCAAAACAACGAGCTTATCGCGGTAAGCATTTAATTACGATGCGAACAGAACATAAAGCTGTAGTAGATGTGTTTAGTTTTTTAGAGAAACAAGGCTTTGAGGTAACCTGGCTTCAGCCAGATTCCAATGGCAAGCTTTCAGTCGATAATCTTAAAGATGCTTTAAGAGGTGACACCCAGCTTGTTTCGATTATGCATATTAATAATGAAATTGGAACTATCCAGGATATCAAAGGAATAGGTCTTTTATGCCGTGAAAAGAACATTACCTTTCATGTTGATGGCGCACAGGCTTCTGGAAAGATTGTTGTCGATTTATCATCTTTGCCCGTTGATTTATACTCAATCTCAGCGCATAAATTTTATGGTCCAAAAGGCATTGGAGCGCTATATGTTGCTAATAATGTTGTAATTAAGCCAATTATGTTTGGTGGTAATCAGCAACTTAGTGTACGGCCAGGCACTCTTCCTGTTGATTTAATCGCTGGACTCGGAGAAGCGGCATCAATTTCACAACAAAAAATAAAAGATGATTTAATACATCTACTGGCTTTAAAGAATCAATTAATTAAAGGCTTAAAAAAAGTTGATGGGTTGTATATTAATGGGCCTGAAGAAGGAGGTTATCCCGGTATTTTAAATGTTGGCGTTAAGGATGTGAACGGTGAAAGTTTATTGCATGCGCTAGAACCACTTTGTGTTGCGACAGGATCGGCATGTAATTCACAAAGCCAAGAACCATCATATGTTTTAAAATCAATTGGTAGAAGTGATTCTGAAGCACAAAGCTCAATTCGCTTTAGTTTTGGCCGTTTAACTACCTCATATGATATCGAAAAAGCAATATTTATTTATTGCCAAGCAGTAGAAAAATTACGCAGTTTATCGCCAGGTCAACATGTATGAGTATTGTGACTTACAACCAATGTGTTCGTGACTATTTTTCTAATCCAACGCATGCTGGTGATTTTTTAGACGGAGTAACTTCATATATAAATGACCAGGGTATTCGTATTAAGCTCTCTGCAAAGGTCTCTGACCAAACAGTAATTCAATTGTGTTTTCTTGCTTGGGGTTGCCCATATACAATTGCAGCAACAGAGTTTTTCTGTAAAACATATGAGGGCAGTGACATCCAAGATCTCGAACAATTTGAAATAACATCTATAATGCATGAACTTGCTGTACCCATTGAAAGAACTGGACGTATACTAGTATTAGAGGATGCAGTTCATTCTTTAATTGAAGCAATAAATGATCGTGAATCTAAATGAATAGGATTTAAATGGCAATTTCTCTTACAAATTCGGCAGCAGAGCGTATCCGTACTTATTTGAATAAGCGCGAAAACTGTTTGGGTTTACGTTTGGGCGTAACCCTGACGGGGTGCTCTGGGTACTCTTATGTTATCAACTATGCTGAAGAAATTAGCGATTCTGACATAGTTTTTGAAGATAAAGACGTCAAGATAGTTGTTATATCCGATATTCTAAAACTGATTGATGGAACAGAGGTAGACTTTGTGAAAGATGGACTTAATGAATCTTTTAAATTTTATAATCCAAATATTTCTGGTGAATGCGGCTGTGGTGAGAGTTTTAATGTTTAGGTTTTTTTAATAGATTCAAAATTTGTTTAACCGATTTGTAAAAGCTAATAACTAAGCTTTTCATATTTAAATTAAAGGAGTGCTTCATGGCAATTGAGAAAACGCTTTCCATTATTAAACCCGATGGCGTGCAAAAAAATCTCATAGGAGAAATTTTTAGTAGATTTGAGAAATCCGGTCTTGAGATTATTGCTATACGTATGCTGCATCTAACCACCAAACAAGCAGAAGGTTTTTATGCTGTCCATAAAGAGCGACCATTTTTCAATGATTTAGTAAGTTATATGACATCAGGTCCAGTTGTGATTTCTGCTTTAAGTGGGGATAACGCAATCATCAAACATCGCGCTCTTATGGGTGCTACAAACCCAGCAGAAGCAGAAGATGGATCAATTCGCGCAGACTTCGCCGCTAGTATAGAAGAAAATATTTGTCACGGATCAGATGCGGTGGATACTGCTAGTATTGAGATTGCTTATTTTTTCGGTGATGATGGCATTTGCTTGAGAACTCGCTGAGTAGCTAGATATGGCTGTTAGTGGAGAAAAAATAAATCTCTTAGGATTATCACAAGATGATCTTAAAGAATTCTTGGTTTTGAGATCAGAAAAATCATTTCATTCAAAACAAATCATGCAATGGATTTATCAACGAGATTGTGATGATTTTGAAGATATGACTGATCTTTCTAAATCGTTGCGCAATCAGCTAAAAAAAGATGCAGAAATTTTATCGCCATTGGTTCAAGCTAGATTTGATTCTATAGATGGATGTGTGAAGTGGTTATTTTCCAGTGGTTCAGGTCAAGCTGTTGAAACAGTGTTTATTCCCGAGGCAGGTCGAGGAACATTGTGTATTTCATCTCAAGTTGGCTGCGCTTTAGATTGTTCATTTTGTGCAACAGGTGCCCAAGGTTTTAATCGAAACTTATCAAGCGCTGAGATTATTGGGCAAGTAAGGCATGCAATGCGTGAGCTGCCTCGACGAAGTAATGGTGAGCCGGCTGTAACAAACGTAGTCTTTATGGGTATGGGTGAACCACTAGCTAATTACCGCAATGTATTATCAGCATTAAACATATTGGTATCAGATTGTTCTTATGGACTTTCTCGCCGACGCGTAACAGTTAGTACCTCGGGAATAGTCCCACATATCGATAAATTAGCTAATGACTGCAATGTGTCTCTAGCGGTGTCTTTGCATGCCACCAATAATGATTTACGTGATCAAATAGTACCTATTAACAAAGTTCACCCAATTAATAGCCTTCTTGAAGCTTGTTGGCAGTATGCAAAAAAACGTTCGAGTAGATTCATTACTTTTGAATACGTCATGTTGCGTGGAATCAACGATTCAATTACACACGCAGATAAGCTGGTAAATCTTTTAAAAGACAAGCCTGCGAAAGTAAATTTAATCCCATTTAATCCATTTCCAGGAACTAAATTTAATTGTTCATCAAAAGAAACGATAAAGCATTTTCAAAATAGACTACGCAAACTTGGTTTAATCGCTACTACACGTAAGACTCGCGGTGATGATATTGACGCTGCCTGTGGACAGCTTGCCGGTAAAGTCCATGATCGCGTCAAGAAACCTTTAGGAAGTAAAATAATCAAACAAAAAAAATATTCTATGAAAACAAGCAAAAATCCTGAGATGAGGTCTTTGTAGAAAAATTTTAAAATTGGGTTGTGAGTAATGAGTGACAATAAAGAAAAATTTTTTAAAAAAAATATTCTTGTTGATTCAAAGAGTAACGATGATAAGCTAATTAATGAAATGGCAGGTGAGTTGCTGGCAAAGACTCGATGCGAATTAAACATTTCTTTAGACGATATTTCTAAAGAATTAAATTTAGATATTGGTAAAGTGATTGCCTTGGAAAAGAATGATTTTGATTCTTTAGGCGCACCTGTTTTTGCCAAAGGGCATCTTAAGAAATATGCAAAATTTGTAAAAGCTGATGAAGCTCAAGTTATTGCTGATTATTGTCAGCTAAATCAAGAAAAAGAAATCCAACCTTTTATAACTCCAAAGAAAAGAATATATCAGAGCACTTCTTTTAAGTCTTTATATGCTGGAATAGCAGTATTTTTTGTTTTGACGTTAACGTATCTTTTTTTTGCTTATAGCAGTACTGATTCTGAACAACCAGTGATTAAGGAGATAAAACCACTTTCTAATTTCGAAGAGTTGAATACAAAGATTATTCCAAACATAGAGATTTTTGAAGAAAAGGAAGAAGCCACTGAAAATAACCAAGAAATTTTAATTTTTCCAGATCAAGTTCCAGAAATTGAAAAAATTACTGAGATACCTGAAACAGAGTTAAGTATTATTTATACTGGGGATTGTTGGACAGAAATTTCAGATGCCGATGGCAACCGTCTTTTTTTTGATCTTGCAAGGTCTGGCAATATAGTTGAACTTTCTGGAAATGCACCGTTTAACATTTTATTTGGTGATGTAGCTAATGCAGCTCTTTCAGTCAACGGAAAACCATTTGATATTCGAGAATTAGATAAACGAGGTAAAACTGCAAGATTAACAATATTAGGCCTATGACAATTAAATTAAAAAATATACGCGGCATGAATGATATTTTGCCCAACATTTCCGATACCTTTAGATATATCGAGTCTACTATTCAAGAAATAGTCTCATCTTATGGTTACTCAGAAATAAAGCTACCTTTACTAGAGCAAACTGATTTGTTTAAGCGCTCAATAGGCGAAGTAACAGATATTGTTGAAAAAGAAATGTATACCTTTCTTGATAGAAATGGCGAGAGTCTGACATTACGGCCTGAGGCCACTGCAGGAATAGTTCGTGCTGGAATAACTAACGGGCTTCTTCATAATCAGAAGCAGAAACTATGGACTTCTGGTCCTATGTTTCGTTATGAAAAACCACAACAAGGTAGGTATAGGCAATTTCATCAATTTGATGTCGAGGTTTTAGGTCATGAAGGTCCTGATGTTGACGCAGAGCTAATAATAATGAGTGCTCGTATCTGGCAAAAGTTAGGAATATCGCGATTAAAGCTTGAGATAAATTCATTAGGTATTCCTGAAGCACGAGCTTCCTATAGAAAGGCCTTAATGAAATATTTCACAAGTGTGAAAAATCATTTGGATGAGGATAGCATTCGAAGACTTGAGCAAAACCCGTTAAGAATCCTTGATAGTAAAAATTCTGAAATGCAGGAAATAATTTCAAAAGCTCCTGTAGTTTTAGATTATTTAGATGAGGAATCAACAATACATTTTAATAAGCTTAAAACATTATTAGATGTAGCAGGCGTAGAATACACGGTAAATCCTCGCTTAGTGCGTGGTCTTGATTATTATTCTAGAACAGTATTTGAATGGGTAACCGATGCGCTTGGTTCTCAAGGAGCTATTTGTTCTGGGGGGCGATATGATGGTCTTGTCAAGAGGTTGGGTGGCCGAGATACTGCTGCAATTGGTTGGGCAATAGGCATGGAACGATTAGTTGCTCTTTTTGATGAAAGTAGTGGTGAATTGCCTCCCTCTGATGTCCATGTTTACATAGTTTCATCGGGGCAAGGTACCTTGGAAAAAGCTTTTGAATTAGCTGAAAATTTACGAAACGATATTGTTGGAATAAAAGTAGTGATGAATTTAGGCGGAGGAAGCTTAAAATCACAAATGAAGCGCGCCCATAAAAGTGGTGCAAAATTTACATTGATTTTAGGAGAGCAAGAGCTCATTGAGGGTATTATTGGATTAAAACCAATGTACGATCATGACGAGCAAATCAATGTAGATTTAAAAGAGTTAACAAAAACTTTAGAATCAAAATTAAATTAAAAGGAAAGTTTTGTGGAAGACTTATCTGAGAAAGAACAACTTGATCAAATGAGGTTTTGGTGGTCCAAATATGGGTCATATGTTCTTGCAGGTATTGTTATGGGAGCTAGCTTGCTCTTTGGTATTAACTATTACCAGAATGAAACTTTACAGTCTCAACTTGATGCTTCTACATCTTATGAAAAACTCATTAAACAGGTCTCAGATAACAAATTAGAGGAGGCTCAATTAACTACAATTGAAATAGAAACCTTACATGAGAATACAATTTATGTTGCGCAAGCACATCTTACAATGGCTCGTTTTTTCATGGATCAGAATCGCGATGAAGATGCAGCGAACTCACTTCGCAGCATTATAAAAGGTAATACCAATGATGAGATTAAGAATATTGCTAGAATACGCTTGGCGCGAATATATTTACATCAAGAAAAACCTGAGGAAGTTATAAGTCTTCTATCAAATCATGATAGAAATTCATTTTCTGCAGTATATGATGAGGCTCTCGGGGATGCCTATACAATGCAAGGAAAGATTAGTGATGCTAAAAATTTATATCTAAAAGTTTTAATGAACCCCTTGTCGCAAGACACTGTGGATTCAGATTTTGTAAGATGGAAAGAACTGGATCTGTCTTACCCTGATTCCAGAGCTGAAGAAACAAATAAGACAACAACTGAAATTAAAGATAATGATAATAATGCTGAATTTGAGGATTCTAAGTGATTAGATTTAGCCGTTTAGTGGGCCCAGTTTCATTGCTAATGGCAATTACATTATTGCCGGCTTGCAGTATTTTTAAATCCAAAGAAGATGAAGATCTTCAGCCATTAGAATTAACTAATTTTGAATCTTCTGTAAAAATTAAAAGGCTCTGGAATACTAAGATTGGAGATTCCTCTGATCAACTTCTACTTGGTCTGAGCCCAGTTGGAGATGGTAATCTTATATATGCCGCTGCTTCAGATGGCGTAGTTTTATCAATTAACCCAGAAACTGGCGAAAATCGCTGGAAAGTAGAACTTGAAGTAAATCTTTCAGCAGGCCCAGGAGTCGGTGAAGGTTTCATAGCAGTTACTTCAAAAGAAGGTGATGTGATTCTTCTTAATGCTTCAACAGGTGAGGAGCAGTGGCGAAGATCTGTCAGTGGTGAAGTTTTAGCGCGACCGCTGATTGATGATAATATGGTCATAATCCAAACAATTGATAACCGCATTATCGCGCTGGCAAGAGTTGATGGAAGGCAACGTTGGGAGCTTGAGCAAACAATGCCATTGCTATCAATGCGTGGATCAACATCTCCTTTAATTGTTGGCCCTCTAATTATTACTGGTTTTGATAATGGCCGATTAGCTGGTATTGACAAGGAAACTGGTGATATTAAGTGGGACTCAATGTTATCAATGTCATCGGGTCGCTCAGACCTTGATCGACTGTCTGACATTGATGGCGCTATTTCATTAGTCGGACAAGATGTTTACGCAGCTGGCTATCAAGGCCGCCTTTCTGCAATTGCTGCGGAATCAGGTCAAGTTTTGTGGTCACGCGAAATTTCGTCATATGTCGGCGTTGCATCAGATTGGAGCAGTGTTTATACCATTCGTGATGATGGTGAGATTATTGCTTTAAGACGAAATAACGGTATCGAGATATGGAGAAATGATAAATTCTTACGTCGAAAATTAACTTTACCAACACCGTTTAATTCGACAGTTGTTGTGGGTGATTTTGAAGGGTACTTGCATTTTTTAAGCGTAATAAATGGAAACCAGCTAGCTCGAGTTCGTTTTGGCCGCGGCGCAATTACAAGCCAGCCATTAGTTATGGGAAATAGACTCTTTATTCAGAGCGATAATGGAAATATCGGTGCTTTTGAGATTGTAAAAAATAATTCAACTCAAAACTCCACAGATATTCCAAAAAAACTTAACGATTCTGATAAATCTTCAACCGAAGATAGTTTTTAATCATCAACATTGACGGTGTCTAATTATGCTTCCTGTCATTGCCCTTGTCGGCCGACCAAACGTTGGTAAATCAACATTATTTAATAAATTGACGCGCTCACGTGATGCACTTGTTGCTGATTTTCCAGGACTTACCCGCGATCGAATTTATGGTTTTGGAAAGTTAGGTCATATCCCTTATATAGTTATTGATACCGGAGGAATTGCTGGGGGTGAAGAGGGTATTGATGAGGCTATGGCAGAACAGACCAAAATAGCCCTTCAGGAAGCTGATATCGCAATTGTTATGGTTGATGGTAGAAGTGGTCTTACAAGTGCAGATGAATATGTAGCTAACCTCTCACGTAGACATGCAAAACAAACCTGGTTAGTTGTTAATAAAACAGAAGGCCTTGATGCTTCAATTGCTAATAGTGAATTTCATGCTCTTGGTTTAGGGCAACCAAGTGCTATTTCAGCTACTCATGGCGATCATATTGGTAAGCTTATGGAAAGCATCCTTAGTTCTTTAGAGTCCAAGGGTGATCTGAATTTTTCTCATGAGGAAATAGAAAAAGAAAATTTTGAAGAATCACTTGAAGAGGTAGACGAAAATCAAGCACTAAAAATTGCAGTTATCGGCCGCCCAAATGTTGGTAAATCTACATTAATTAATCGTCTTATCGGCGAAGATCGTTTGGTTGTATTTGATGAGCCTGGAACCACCCGTGATAGTGTTTCTGTAGAGTTTGAGCGTAATGAAAAAAAATATATTTTAACGGATACTGCTGGGATTCGTCGTAAAGCACGAGTAAATGAAGCAATTGAAAAATTTAGTATTATCAAAGCACTCCAAGCAATAGAAAAAGCAGATGTTGTAATTTCAGTTTTGGATGCACATGAGGGTGTGACTGAGCAAGATGTGAGCTTACTTGGACTTGTGGTCGAACGTGGACGCGCCCTCGTTGTTACAGTTAACAAGTGGGATGGAATTTCTTCTGATTCTCGAAAGAAGGTTCGAGATGATCTTGAAAGAAGATTACCTTTTTTGGAGTTTGCAGATCGAATAATGATATCGGCGTTACACGGAACAGCGGTTGGTGATTTATTGCCAATTGTTAGGCGTGCTTATACCGCAGCAATGAGAGGAATGTCTACGACAGAACTCTCACAGGAGTTGAAAAGTGCAGTTATAGCGCATCCGACTCCCTTGGTAAGAGGGCGTCGAATTAAACTTCGTTATGCTCATCAAGGCGGACGAAATCCTCCTATAATAGTTATACATGGAAATCAGACTGATTATTTGCCAGAGTCATATAGACGATATTTGGTAAATAGATTTAGAAAAGTTTTTAAACTTAAAGGAACACCAGTACGATTAGTTTTTAAAAAGAGTAAGAATCCTTACTCGGGACGACGAAATAAATTGACGCCACGACAACAACGCAAACGAGAGCGTCTTATAAAAAAGGATAGAAAACGATGACTGCACTTAAATCTTTCAAGATTAACGGAAATTTCCGTATGCATCGTGCAGGTCTTCTAAAATCGCCAACCATAGCTTATGAGACATGGGGAAAGTTAAATACAGTAAAAGATAACGCTATTTTAATTTTTAGCGGTCTTTCTCCTTCGGCGCACGCAGCTTCCTCAAAAAACGATACGTCTAAAGGCTGGTGGGAGGATATGATTGGCTCAAACCTCCCTCTTGATATTGATAAATACTTTATTATTTCAGTGAATTCACTGGGAAGCTGTTTTGGATCCACAGGACCTGCATCAATTAACCCAGATACAGGCGATCGCTATCGATTAAACTTTCCTTCGTTAACAATTGAAGATATTGCTGAATCGGCGCATCTATTAATTCAGGATTTAGGTATTAAAAGCCTACATACAGTCATCGGTTGTTCTATGGGTGGCATGAGTGGACTTGCTTATTGTGTACGTCATCCAAGCGCTATGAATCGTTTTATTTCTATATCATCCGCAACAAGGGCCTTACCATTTTCAATTGCGGTTCGATCATTACAGCGTGAAATGATTCGTTCAGATCCAAAATGGCTTAAAGGCGATTATGAAACAGGAGATCCACCTATTGCTGGGCAAAAGTTAGCAAGAAAATTAGGAATGATTACTTATCGTTCAGCAGAAGAATGGAAAAAAAGATTTGGACGTGAGCGATTTACCGATCATTCACAAACTAAAGAGTTCTTTAACACAGGATTTTCCATTGAATCTTATCTTGAAAATCATGCTAACGCATTTAGTGGCTCCTTTGATCCTAATTGTTATCTTTATTTATCATATGCATCTGACTTATTTGATCTTGCAGAATACGGTGGATCATTGATGGCTGGGTTTAAAAAGCTTCGATTAAAGCAAGCTTTAGTCATAGGCGTTAACACGGATATATTATTTCCAATTGAGCAACAAAGAGAACTGGCGGAGGGTATATCGAGTGTATGTGATGATACTCGTTTAGTGGAGCTGGATTGCAATCGTGGTCATGATTCTTTTCTAGTTGATATGGATGCGTTTTGTCCTGTAATTTATGATTTTTTTAAATCTTGAGCTTGATCTAAAGTTAATTGATGATTTTAAAAATAATAGATGAAATTAATTTAAAAATTATTTATAAAAATTTCTGGGTCAACCGCTGTTCCATTTAAATATGTTCCAAAATGTAAGTGAGGACCTGTTACACGTCCAGTGGCACCCACCAGACCAATAGTATCATTCGAAGAAACTTCATCACCCTTACTGACATTAATCTTACTTAGATGACAGTACATTGTTATAAACCCTTGTCCATGGTCGATAATTATTGTTTTTCCATTGAAGAAATAATCTCCAGTTGCAGTAACAATGCCATCTCGAGGGGCAGTGATGATTGATCCAGTTTTCGCTGCAATATCCATACCGGAATGAGGTGAACGCGGTTGATCATTAAAAAAGCGTCTTAGACCAAAACTTGAACTTTGAGGACCAGTAACTGGAATTGCTAATGAAAGCCCATCAAGATCAATCTTGCGAAAATTATTTAGAGCAGCATTGATGATTTTTCGTTCACTATAAATACGATCTAATTGTTTTTTTTCTGGATTCACTTGAGATTTATTTTCAATTTTTAATCGTTGCTCTTTGTATTTGTGATTTCCAATTGAGATTACTTTTTCCATTCCTTCAATATTTATTTTGATTTTGTTTTTTACGTTTAAAGGAATACCCACAATAGCTAGCAAGCGCTCCTCTTGACGGATAATGGCCACTGGCTTCTTTTGAAATGTTATTACCGGTAAGGAGGGGTTTATTGAGTCAACTTCAATAATAGCGATACCACCGGGTCGAAGTGACTCCTCAACAGCATTAACCGGTTTTACAAGGAAGAGTAATAAAATATATAAAAAAAATTTATTATTCATTTCTAATAATTTCTTTTATCTTAGCAATGAGTTCTCCCTCAGATAATTGCACTCGAATATTATCTCCATCTTCAGCTTCTGAGGATTTGTGCAGAATTTTATTGGTTTCATTATCTTTGACGATAGCATATCCACGATCAAGTGTTGCAAGTGGACTTACAGAATTAAGTGATGTTTTGAGTAAATCAAGTTTATGATTTTTACTGGATAAGGAATCTTTAATTGTTATAACCAATCTTTGTTTATGTCGATAAAAATTTAAGATTGATTGTTGTAAAGTTGATTTAGGTGAAAGTGATATTAATTTACTCTTTATTATTTGAAGTGAATTTTCTTGCTTAAGTAAGAGCTGCTGAATAGCAGAATTAAGTCTATTATTTTTCTCAAGAAGATTTTGAAATTGTTGTTTTAATTTTACGGTTGGATTATTAGAAATTAAACGACGACTCAACCAATCAATTTCTTGTGTCTTCTCATCTAAAGTACGTTGCCCAATTCTTCTTATACGTTCTTTGATCTCAGAAAATTGAATCAACCAATCTTCAAAGTTAGGGACAACTAATTCTGCAGCTACAGATGGTGTTGGTGCTCGAATGTCAGCCACAAAGTCAGCAATTGTAAAGTCAGTTTCATGCCCTACAGCACTGATAATCGGAAGGTTACATTCTGATATGGCACGGGCTAGCATTTCGTCATTAAAAGCCCATAGATCCTCAATTGATCCTCCTCCACGACATAAAATTAATACATCACAATCTTTTCTTCTATCAGCAGCAGATAATGCTTTTATTAACTCAGTTGGTGCCGCGTCCCCTTGTACAGCTGCTGGATAGATAGTGATCGGTATTGCTGGGAATCGACGTTTCAATATACTTAAAACATCTCGGATTGCAGCCCCACTGGGGGAGGTTACAATACCAATGTGGCCCGGTAATTTGGGTATAACTTTCTTTCTATCTTCATCAAATAGACCTTCATTAGCTAACTTTAGTTTAAGCGCATCAAAGCGACGCTTCAGGATACCTTCACCGGCAGGCTCCATTTCTTCTATTATTAATTGATAGTTTCCACGGGCTTCATATAAGCTCACTCGGCCAAAAGCTAAAACTCGGTCACCATTTTTATAGCTGGTTTTTTGGATTCCGTGGCGGGAACGAAACCAAGCAGCACTAACTTGCGCGCTATCATCTTTTAAACTTAGATAAATATGGCCAGATGCAGGCTTGGATAGATTTGATATTTCACCCTCCACCCAAAGTCTTGTTATTCCCTGTTCAATGAGTGTTTTAACGCGTCGATTGAGTTGACTGATAGAAATTACTGTATTTACCGGTGTTTTTGCTTGCATCTCTATAGTATATAGCACCGACTGACGTTTACCTGCATTTCTGACCAGCGTACAATAAGTGTAAGTATTTTATAAAAAGATGTGAATCTCATGCGAATAGCTCTCGAAGCCCTGACATTTGACGACGTTCTTCTTCAGCCTGGATATTCAGAGGTGTTACCTCGGGAAGTTGACTTAAGTACATCATTAACACGTCAAATTTCTCTCAATATACCTCTCATATCAGCAGCAATGGACACTGTCACAGAATCTAGGCTTGCAATCGCACTCGCGCAAGAAGGTGGAATTGGCATAATACATAAGAATATGTCAATAAAAGATCATGCTGATCAAGTTTTAAAAGTCAAAAAGTTTGAATCAGGTATGGTCAGAAAACCAATCACTGTTACGCCGATAATGACAATACGCGAAGTTATCGAATTAACTCGCTCAATGGGTATTTCCGGCGTGCCAGTTGTAGACGGTAAAAAAACCGTTGGCATTGTGACCCATCGCGATCTTCGGTTTGAGACAAAACTTGATGCTCCTGTATCGGCTGTAATGACTCCAAAGGAACGTTTGGTAACAGTTAACGAGGGTGCAGATGATGAAGAAGTTTTATCGCTACTTCATAAGCATCGTATAGAAAAAGTTCTGGTTGTCGATAATAATTTTGAATTACGCGGCATGATCACCGCAAAAGATTTTCAGAAAGCTGAAGATTTTCCTATGGCGTGTAAGGATGATAGTGGTGCCTTGCGAGTTGGCGCGGCTGTTGGAACTTCACAAGATACTGATGATCGAGTTGATGCTTTAGTGGAAGCAGGCGTTGATTTAATTGCTGTTGATACTTCCCATGGCCACTCAAAAGGAGTGCTTGATCGAATATCTCGCATAAAGTCAGCCCACCCAAATTTACAAGTTCTTGGCGGCAATATTGTTACAGCCGAAGCTGCGCTTGCTTTAGTTGAGGCCGGTGCCGATGGTGTAAAAGTGGGTATTGGCCCCGGCTCTATTTGTACAACACGCGTTATAGCAGGTGTAGGTGTACCGCAAATTTCAGCAGTTTCAGAAGTTGCTAATGCACTTAAGAAGTCTGGAGTGCCATTAATTGCAGACGGTGGAATACGATACTCTGGTGATATAGCAAAGGCCTTGGTTGCTGGAGCTCATTGCGCAATGATTGGCAGTATGTTCGCTGGTACTGAAGAGTCTCCAGGTGAGGTTGAACTGTACCAAGGTCGTTCTTACAAAGCATACAGAGGCATGGGATCAGTCGGTGCAATGGGTAGGTCGCACGGTTCATCGGATCGTTATTTTCAGGATGCAACTGAAGAATTAGAGAAATTAGTTCCAGAGGGCATTGAAGGGCGCGTTCCTTATAAAGGTGCATTTTCAGCCATTGTTCACCAGCTTATCGGTGGAATTCGGGCAGCTATGGGCTATACCGGAAGCGCAAGCATTAATGAAATGCGTACAAAACCATTATTTGTAAAAATTACAGGTGCTGGAATGGCAGAAAGTCATGTTCACGATGTATCCATTACAAAAGAAGCTCCTAATTACGGCACTAATTCCTAATTCATGCAACAAGATATCCATGTTCACAGGCTCTTAATCCTAGATTTTGGTAGTCAATACACACAATTAATAGCCCGGTGTGTTCGAGAACAAGGGGTTTATTCTGAAGTCCACTCCTGGGATATTTCAGATGAAGATATCGCAGCATTCAAACCAAGCGGCATAATCCTATCGGGAGGCCCTGAATCTGTTCATTTTAAAGATGGGCCCCGAGTATCACTTTCTGTATTTGATTCTAAAGTTCCTGTTCTTGGCATTTGCTACGGTATGCAGACCATGGCAGCAGAGTTGGGGGGTAAAGTAGAAACGTCAGCCCATAGAGAGTTCGGGTATGCAGAGATAACCCCAAAAGAGTCGAGTCTTTTAGCAAATTTAAGTGATGATGATAATGAATCAATTCTAAAAGTTTGGATGAGTCACGGTGACCGAGTGGTTGAAGTTCCACCAGGATTTAAGGTAACTGCTAGTAGCTCAAATTCACCTTTGGCAGTAATGGAGAATTCGAAACGCAACTTCTATGGCTTGCAGTTTCATCCTGAGGTAACTCATACCCCGCAAGGAAAAGAAATTCTTCGTCGATTTGTTCGAGATATTTGTAAATGTCCAGGTAATTGGACCGCAGATAACATTGTCTCTAATGCCAAAAATGAAGTTCGTAAAAAAGTGGGTAATGATAAAGTCTTACTTGGATTATCAGGCGGTGTTGATTCCACTGTCGTAGCTGCATTATTGCATGAGGCAATTGGCAATCAACTTGTCTGTGTATTTGTCGATCATGGATTGATGCGTCATAACGAAGGCGATCAAATTATGGAGACATTTTCAAAGCACATGAATCTTAATGTGATTCGAGTAAACGCAGCCGATCGTTTTTTTAATGCATTAAAAGGTATTTCAGACCCTGAACAAAAACGGAAAATTATAGGTACTCAATTTATAGAAGTTTTTGATAAAGAGGCAAGTAAGTTAAATGATATAAAATGGCTTGCACAAGGTACAATTTATCCAGACGTTATAGAGTCAGCTGGATCAAAGACAGGCAAAGCGCATGTCATCAAATCACACCATAATGTGGGCGGACTACCGGATTATATGCGTATGTCACTTGTTGAGCCTTTACGTGAATTATTTAAAGATGAAGTGCGTGAAATTGGAATTGAGCTTGGGTTACCAGAAAAGATGGTTTATAGGCATCCATTTCCAGGACCCGGTTTGGGGGTAAGGATATTAGGTGAAGTAAAAAAAGAATTTGCCACCTTATTGCAGTTAGCCGACAATATTTTTATTGAAGAATTGCATATGCATAACCTTTATAAAAAAACCAGCCAGGCTTTCGCAGTGTTTTTACCTATAAAATCTGTTGGCGTGATGGGGGATGGTCGAAAGTATGATTATGTGATTGCTTTACGTGCTGTTGAAACAATAGATTTTATGACGGCACGCTGGGCTCGTTTACCGCATGATTTTTTAGAACATGTATCACTTAGGATTATTAATGAGATTGAGGGTATCTCACGAGTAACCTATGACATAAGCGGTAAACCACCGGCAACGATTGAGTGGGAATAAGATTAATAAATCAATAATTTAAAGAGGTAA
>CERI01117667.1_pt1 | contig 23468 bp, 19 predicted proteins | sample 350261 | NCBI WGS metagenome assembly CERI01 (sample SAMEA2620979, study PRJEB7988) | marine metagenome | isolation source: saline water (ENVO:00002010), including
GCGGAAGGTAAAACTTTAATAGCTTTGCTCACTGAGGGCTCGGGCTTAGAGGACACTGTTTGGAGGAACGACATTGATTCTTTAAAAGAGCCTTCCAATTGGCCTGAAGTGGGCTTTACAGATTTCGAAACGTTATTACTGTTTAAACTAGCGTCAGTAGGGCATTTTCCCGCTTGGAGAGACAACTTTTTTTTTTGAAGAGCCCTAACCTTCTTAATGAACTGTTCCTTTAACTTGGAGGAAGAGAGTTTATGCGGGGATCGTTTGCGTGTTTTAGCAGTTGACAAGGAGCCCGCATCCACTACTATTCGCTTTTTGGTGTCAGACATGCTATATGCTGTCCGGACAAATGAAAAATTGCGAGGTGGACTAATTCATAAACCCGTTTAGAGATAAATTGATAAATTAGTCAGCCCTATATGGCTTGCAACATGTCATCCACCGTTAATGAGAAGCCGGGAAAACCAAGCGAGTTGAACACGTGGTCGCTAGTCAAAACTTACTACGGGGGAGAACACCTCGATACGTTAGTCCGACATCAAATAGAATCGTACAATTGCTTTGTTGAGTCTCAAATTCCAGACACAATTGCAATGTTCAATCCGGTTCATGTTGTCTCAGACAAGATGTTCAACAACGAAGTAGGAAAACATCCTTTGGAAATATCAATCACGTTTGGCAATATGCGAGTACAGAGACCTCAAATTCATGAGAATACTGGAGCTGTAAAGATAATGCGGCCGGCCGAGGCTCGCCTTCGCATGTTCACCTACGGAGCAAACATGATGGTCGATATGCAAATCAAATATACGGTTCGCAGTGGAACTTCGCTTGAAATGGAGCAAACATTTCATCGTGAGATGAAGGGTGTTCATATAGGCAAGCTACCGATCATGCTTCGATCGTCGCTATGCATCCTGAGCGACTGGCCTGCAAACGATGAAACGGGCGAATGCCCACTAGATCCCGGAGGATATTTTATCATCAATGGATCAGAGAAAACATGTCTTGGCCAAGAGAGGGCCGCTGAAAACAATATCCAGTGTTTCGACTCCAGGAAGGCTAATAACAAGTGGTCATGGACGGCTGAAATAAAGAGCGTCCCTGACTTCAAATGCATATCGCCAAAGCAACTGGTACTGTCCATCGCAAGCAAAAACAATGGGCAAGGCCATGCAATCTACGCTTACATTCCTAGAATGAAACAAAGTATTCCACTGTTCGTTTTGTTCAGAGCTCTCGGCATAACTACTGACAAGGCGATATGCGACTTGATTGTACCAGATGACGGCAGTGGAGTCAGCATGCGGCTTAGAGACGGACTTACTGCTTCCATACTCGAATCAGCCGATATAAAAAGTGTTGAAGAGGCTATCGACTGTATAGCTTCGCATGTAACATTCTCCTACTACACGACTGCTCCAGAAGAAATACAAAGCCGGAAACGTAAGTTTGCCGAGGGCTTGCTGGTAACAGATCTAGTGCCGCATTGTACAACAACGATTCAAAAAACACACTTGCTTGCCCACATGACTAACAGAATTCTACGCTGCAAATTCGGTTACGACGACCCGTCAGACCGTGACTCATATTGTAACAAGCGCGTTGATTTGTGCGGGACTCTGTTGAACAATCTGTTCCGGAACTACTTCAACAAACTAGTGAAAGACATGCAGAAGCAAGTCCGTAGGGAGGTCAATAACGGCTCTTGGCGTACAACGGACGACTACGGCAGCATTATCAACCATACTAACATTTATAAGATTGTTAAGTCAGGTACGATTGAAACAGGACTAAAACGTGCGCTAGCAACAGGTGACTTCGGGATTAAGCAAACAGCAAGTAGCAAGGTAGGGGTGGCTCAAGTATTAAACCGCCTCACATATGTGGCGACACTGAGTCACCTGCGGCGCGTGAATACACCGATTGACAAAAGCGGAAAGCTAGTTCCACCAAGGAAACTACACCCAACATCCTGGGGCTTCATCTGTCCTGCTGAAACTCCAGAAGGTCATTCTATAGGTGTGGTAAAGAACCTAGCGCAGATGGCTCATGTAACAATCCAGTCAGATTCGGTTACATTACGAGTTTTGATCAAACCGCATGTTAGACCTCTGGAGGAGCTGACATACATCGATTACACCGAAGGTGTCAAAGTGTTTGTGAATGGCGCTTGGATAGGAGCGGCTATCGACCCAATCGCCTTCTACAACAAGTTCAGTGACTACAAACTTAGCGGTGTTATCAACGTCTACACATCCATCGTCTTTGACTACAACCGGAAAGAAATTAGAATATGCAACGAGGCAGGCCGATTGTGTCGGCCTTTGCTACGCGTAAAGTCGAACGACCTAATGCTGACTGCACAACATTTAAGCAACATTGCTGCGAAAAAGACTACATTTGATGACTTGCTTACATGTGCTGACGGAGAAGCGGCGGTTGTCGAGTACGTAGATGCGTGTGAGCAAGCAGCCATACTTATCGCAATGGACCAAAAAGCTCTACGTACAGCGCGGGAGGCCCTTTCTGATAGGATTGTCAGATATACGCACTGTGAAATTCACCCGAGCACTATATTTGGAATCTTGGCCTCGTGTATCCCATTTCCAGAGAACAATCAATCACCAAGAAACACTTACCAGTGCGCGATGGGAAAGCAAGCGATTGGGGTTTATGCATTAAATCATGACTCCCGGATGGATAAATCAGGATTCGTTCTATCTCATCCTATGCGACCCTTGGTAAGCACAAGACTGATGGGAACACTGCAGTTAGACAAAGTTCCGTCGGGCTGCATGGTAATCGTAGCAATAATGACGCATAGCGGCTATAATCAAGAAGATAGTATCCTGTTTAATGAAGGAAGTGTAAATAGAGGACTATTCGAAGCAACAGTGACGTCGACGATAAGAGACGAGGACAAGAAGATGCAAGGGGATGAAGAGATCAGAGGCCCTCCAATTGCCGATAAAACCAAGGGGCTCAAGTTTGCTAATTATGACTTAGTAGGGCAAGATGGACTGGTTCCGCCAAACACAAGGATTAGAAACCGAGACATAATCATTGGGAAGACAATACCCATCAAAGCTGCTAGAAACGACCCAGCTCAGAGCGTGAAATATACGGATTGTAGCCAAATGTTCCGCACCACAGAAGAGACTTATATCGACAAGAACTATACAAACCGAAACGGTGACGGCTATACATTCTGTAAAGTAGGAGTTAGAACGTTACGTAGTGCAAGTATTGGAGATAAATTCTCATCTCGGCACGGGCAGAAAGGAACAATGGGGAACTTAGTGCCAGAAGTCGACATGCCTTATACGCAATCAGGGGTAAGACCAGACATTATTATAAACCCGCACGCTATTCCATCTCGGATGACGATAGCGCAGCTGAAAGAGACATTGCTAGGGAAGTTACTATTAAACATAGGTGCAATTGGGGATGGTACAAGTTTTGGAACGCTATCCGTTGACAACATAAGGAGATCATTAAGTAAGTCAGGTTATGAAAGCACGGGCGAAGAGATTATGTATGATGGGCTTACTGGTGAGCAACTTGCGTCTTCCATATTCATAGGACCTGCGTTTTACCAACGGCTAAAGCACATGGTGAAAGACAAAATACATAGTAGGAGTTATGGTCCAAAAGTTAGTCTCACACGGCAACCAGCAGAGGGCAGAAGACGCGACGGAGGTCACAGATTTGGCGAGATGGAACGGGACTGCATGTGCTCTCATGGAGCGGCTTCATTCACTATGCGACGAATGATGGATGCATCAGATGCATTTACAACATATAGTTGCAGAAATTGCGGCTCGTTTGCTATCTACAATGACCAAAGCCATGTTCATGAGTGCAAAGTCTGCAATAATACCACTTCTTTTGCCAAACTACGGATTCCTTACTCATGCAAACTCCTTTTCCAAGAGCTACTTACAATGAATGTAGCCCCACGAATCATTACACAATAGTCATAAAATTGATTTTTTTACTATTAGCCGTCGAACTTGAACAATGACTAGCTTTAGAGACAGTTGCAGAGCAATCAAGAATTGGGAAACTCGGAGGATGCTTCCATCAATTCAACCCGCAGAGTTAGCCACAGTTATACAAGAGTTAATTAACGCCATAGAGAGTGATCGAGCACGGATTGCGGAATTGGAGTCAATTATCGCAAAAAGAGATTATCGAAACCGCCGCATGCTCCTTAGGCATGATGCAGAACGCGGAGCCGACAGTGGCACGGGGAACGTTGCGCAGCGCTTCAGTACAGATGGTCAATCAGCTACAGATAGGGAAAATAACATTAGGGATAGATTGAGCAATTTCTAGAACAGTACATCAAACAAAAAACATAGCTCTGTTCCAAGTAATGTTTTTTTATACAGTACTAATGTATATATGCGCGACGTTTGTTTCAAACTTGCTCTAAACAATGGTATCCGTCCATTAGGCGGAGGGATCCCTGGATTTCAACCGCGTCTTATTGGGGGAGGAGGAGGGACTTACGGCGGTTCAGGCATGGTGGGTGGACAAGAACGCGCAATCGCGCGCGATTGGAATAGAAACGTGATGAACACTCCTTGTTTCTTAAAAAGAGCGTTAGGAGACCTAGCACATTGGGGCAGGACGACACCGTTCAGGACAGCAATGAATGCTGGTGATATGTTGGGAACTGTGAATCAAGGGCCGATACCTGAGCTTGGACCGACGAACCAGGTTTCAGGCGTGCGCGGGAATCTGATGCATTACAGAAAAGACGGGACACATGCTGGTTCAGCGGGTTATACGGGAAACCAAAGGTACGTCTATGATTCTTCCGATTACATAAGATTTAAAGCTCAATCTGCCAAGTTAAAAACTTATAACGACTTAAGCTTCGGAGGTGCTGGTGCAGGCAGGGGAGGAATAGGAAGAATGGCTGTAACAGTCAGTAGAAGCCTGGGCTAATGTAATTGTAAATGAGGTTGAGAGGGGGCTACTGCGCATGCAAGCCTTGACGGATTATCTGCGCTCAGCAGAGCGAGTAACTGATGTGCACATCCCCCGCACTATACGGATGCATTGCTGATGCAGAGTGGGTTCTAAGCTATAACATTAAGACATTCCGAATGAGCGCAGTGCCAATAGTTTATGGGCAAAATTGACGATTACTAAACAAACTAGAGATAATGCCATATTTTGGCAGATGAAGCCTCAAGGTCAGTACTTTACTACTGATAGAAGCTTACAGGCGAAGGTAAGACAGTTTGTGCGGGACCCGATCGGCGATATCCTTGAACCGGCTGCAGGAGAAGGTCATCTAGTCAGTGTTCTGAATGTTGCTTTTCCTGATAACACAGTAGTTGCGTACGAATTGGATAGAAAACTAGTATTTCCTGACAGACGAGTAGAAGACTATTGGTATAATGAAGATTTCTTAGAAGCGCATGCCAAAGAGTTCAACACAATTGTTGCTAACCCGCCGTTTGTTAAAACAAAAAAAGGTAATCTGTACGTCATGTTTATTAGGAAGTGCTGGAACCTTTTATCATGCGACGGTCAAATGATCTTTATTGTACCATCCGACTTCTTTAAACTTACACAAGCTGCCGAGCTATTGAGTCAAATGTGTTTAATGGGTTCTTTCACTGATATCTACTGGCCACACAACGAAAAACTCTTCCGAGGAGCTTCAATTGACGTAGTTGTATTTCGCTATCAAAAAGGCCTTATGTCAGATAAAACCTTATTGAATGAAAAAGAGCATAATATTGTTTGCTCAAACGGAGTAGTCACATTCCTGTCTGTGACGGAGCAATACTCTACTAACGTATTGTTGGGAGCCCTATGTACAGTGCATGTAGGTCTAGTAACGGGTAAGGAATCAGTTTTTAAATCATGTATGGGCAACATAAGTCTTCTTCTTGGAGAAGAAAACCGTGAAAAATATATTCTGGTGTCCGATATTAAATCAGAGAAGAACGTGCAGATTACGGAGTATTTGGAACAGCATAAACATGTCCTTATGACAAGAAAGATAAGGAAATTCACGGAGGACAACTGGTTTCAATGGGGTGCGTTACGAAACTATAAAACGATGACTGAAAAGGCTGGGATTGACTGTTTATACGTTAAGTCCCTCACGCGAGCCAAACAGGTATGTTTTAAAGGCAAAGTTGAACTCTATGGTGGCGGTCTATTGATGATACTGCCGAAAAAAGAAATAGATATAGATGCTTTAGCGAGCTACTTAAACTCGAATGACCTTCGGCAAAGATTCACCCATTCAGGCAGATTCAAAATTGGCCAACGGCACCTAAGTTCTCTCCTGGTTCCACCTTCAGTGCTAAAAAATAGGTAAAGAGGCACCACTACTGATATCTTAGCTATCAGTTTTTTATGAGAGAACTTAAAGTAGTGGTAGGGCAAGCGCTTTCCTCGGCTATCTTTCTCAGCATTGGAACGTTTGACGCCCATCAGAACTGTACGGATCCCCTTACCTAGCGCGTTCAGCTGAATTGGGTATTTGGGTGTCTATAAGATAAAAGTCACATAGACTTGAATTTAAAAAGTCATAAATAAGGCTGCGTTTTAAATGTTCAAATGTGTAAAAGGTTTTCATCAAGAGGGAATTTTTTTAGCAGTTTGCAGTGCATGCAGTCATAAACAGGAGTTTGATTTTTAAATGCATTACTCATTATAAGATATGATTTAGTAAAACAAAACCATGGTTTCTAGTCTTTGCATTGATAGCAAAAAAAAGATCTTCATTTATGTGTTTATGCCAATCATTACGGTAACTATCGTAACGTGGTTTTCGCAACCATATTTTTTCTGTTGTCATTTTTTGTCACTATATAGGAGATAAACAAGTCATTTCTTTTAAATAAGTATCTTCTTTTTATGCAATTGTCTTTGGCGGATTGGACACGATTTTTTACTTTTGATCTGCAAACCATACAGTATTGCACGTGCCCTCTAAAAGAAACACATCACTAGTCAGTTAATATACGTACCAGCCAACATTATGAGATTGACCTATCCTAAAGAAATCCTCTGCTAGCTTGAGCTTTCCTAAGTCTTTGCTATTATCTATAAACTTAACATCACTACCATCGCCAAAAATAATAATGCGATTAAATCCCTGTTTGGATTTGTACTTGTCGTAGAAGCTGCGGATTATCACATTATGTAGTTTGTCTTGATTGTATTCTCCATAGACAGTATCTCCAGTATGTGAGTCCAATATAGAGGGAATAATATCTGATGCAAATTTGTCTGCTTGTGATTCTGGACAGAATGAATGTATTTTCAGATATTCAGAAACAAGTTGGCGAGCAAGGGGCGCGTCCTGAGCAAATTGAGTGATATAGTGTTTTTTTTTATGTTTTTTTTCGATCTCGAATACGAGATGACCCTTCCACTTGGCAGCGGAAGATATATTGCCTTCGAACTTGGTGCGGCTGAAAAGTGCGTTTGTAGTTCGAATGTAAGAGAGACCTGTGAGAGTAGGATCAGATAACCGAACACCTTCCCCCTTGAGCTCTATAATTAGGCCTTCATCTAGCACGTCACCCTTATTTGGCTGGGTGGTGTGTGGCCTTAACAAGCGATATAAGAGTTCGTATTTGCCACAGCATGCATTTGGGGATGTGTTGAGCCCAGTAGGTGTCATTCCAGCAATGGCCTTCCAGAAAGACGTAAGATTGCAATCACTCGAGGAGAGTAATTGGTTTTCATCTGCGTAGATCGACAGCTGATTAAAGAGATCTCCTTCCTTGATGACAAAGGGAACTGTTGTTAAGGTACTGGACAGTCTGGACAAAAAGTCAATGCTAATGTTATTGTCGAACACGGGCCAAAAGAGACCTCGGGCTATCGTCTGTCGTTTTTCAGGTGATTTACCGATATTCGACCGTGCTAGCCAAGATGTAATTGCAGTGATATACAGGGTGATGTTGGGACAGTTGGACATGTGACGAAGGATGAATGTATAGTTAAACATACATTGGGATTCAATTTTCGTGAGTCCCCTCTAAAGCTCTTATGTTAGATTAATTATAAGTTATCGAAAAAATAACATATAATTCACCTATTATGGGGCTCGAACCCATGACCACTCGCTTAAAAGGCGAGCGCTCTGCCACTGAGCTAAACAGGTTGGTGTCTCCACCACTATATTATACAACATGTCCTTTAAGCCTATTAAAACGATAGTATATACTTTATGTTTAATGATCCGCCTTTGGTAGCACTAAGAAAACATTGTTGCTATTTGTTCAGCTGTATATTCCGGATGTTTTAAGATTAGATGTATTATTTTTTTTTGCCGTCCGAGATGCTCTGCGGCGTGCGGGTGCCTTTCATATTTCTTCTTTAACGCCTCTAGTCGCCGTGGGTCCATTCGTTGCAGCCTAGTTGTTAGGGACAGCCTATCATCTGGAGATGGCGTTGCGCCGACTACGAAGAGACTATTCAACTCGGTGTGAAGGGCACGCTGAGCGTTACGTACCTGGTATGCATTACCGTATGGTGGATATTCAAATCTATTCAATTTGTATTTTTCCCATGGATCAATTCTCGGTTCTTGTGAGCTTGGACTATTCGCTCGTAATATTGTCAATCCACTGTTAGGTTCTGATGGTTTTGGCCGTACTAAAGTCGGCCTACGTGTCTTGTTATGCGCGGTCGCTGTGTCCGACCGTTTTCGCTTTAGGGTCTCTCTCGCTGGCACGACCCGTGATGTGTTTACACCAGCATCAGAGCACTTTCGTTGCCTCTTGCGGGACCGGCGCCGCTTGAGCCGCCTCCTACGTCTCCTAAACGTATATTTTTTCTTCAGTGCTTGGTTTCGGTTCCTCATGCATTATCGTTATATAAACATACTGGAAGTACTGCAGAGACCGTACCGATTTATAGTTTTTTTTGATTATTAAAAAACTAGATAACGATGTAGGCATGACCAGTACTGGTTATAAAAAATAATAAACGGGCCTTGTTGGCGCTTAAGCCCTACATGTGGAAAACATCGTTATCAAGAAGTAAATGTCCTAGCTCAGCCCTACAGATTCTCACATTTATGTTATGATAGATTACTGGCGTTATAATCCGCATGTCACTAACAAGCAACTTTAAACTGTCGATGCAGTATTCTAATCGCCCCCAACGACTGTGATTAAACCATACCTGCGTTAATAAGTCCTCGTCTCTATGTACGCCCAATCTTGACGTAATGCTAGACCGTAGTCGGTCCATGATGACTTGCGTTGGTTCTGACGAATGAAACGTTAGCCTTATGGAAAGCCTTCCGCGGCCTTTCAATATGTCGTCTCTGCTGAAAATCACCAATTGCATAGTTACTCTCTTCTTTTGTTGTCCAGCTAAAGCCGTACACATGCTCCCGAGTCTAGAGAAGATAACGTTGGCAGGCATCGAGGTCAATAATTCTAAATGTGCGCAGGTATGTAAATTATATGTCAATTTTCACTTAAGTACCGTGTGGTAACAACCCAATAATAGAGGTATGCGATTGACCAATAAATACCATGTTCAAGACATTATAAGTTATCAAGAAAGATAACGCATAATTTACCCATTGTGGGGCTCGAACCCACGACCCTTCGTTAATAAGACGAATGCTCTGCCACTGAGCTAAACGGGTTGGTGTCTCCACCACTATACTACTATGTTTTCCCTTTAACCTGTTTCTAACTAACTATTGATTAGGTGAATGAAACGACAACGTCAACATGACTACGTCGCACGCTCTTCCCCGCATAGAGGGATAGTTCTTCCCTTCTTTTACGCGTTCCATTTCCTTTTGTCAAATTCAACTTATCCTTTCTGCGAGATGTCGAATTCCGTTGGTTCATATCGGCCTCGATTGCTGCAAGGTTCGCCTTAATGTATCCAATTACTCCAAGTTTTATTGCCCAACGAAAGAAATTCAGCTGGCCCAACGTAGTTTGAATATGTTTATCTCCCTTGTAGGGTATGCTTATCCGATCCCATCTGCAGAACGGATCGAAACGCCGTTTTGAATACGCCCGAAGATTCAATTTGTAATCTGTGTACACATTAACTTGGTTTCCGTTTTTCGTTATGCTCACAAAATTCTGCTTGGAATAATTCGTAGCAAACCAGTCCACTGACCTCAATGATATCGTTGATTCTCCGTTTATTATTGCGAGCACTTCATCGAGCGCATCATTATCTTTATAGAAGGTGAGTAGCGTTTTAAGTAACAATGCATTCTGGCTACTTCGCATAGTTGCTTTTGACGCCATAGATTATTTTGCAGAAGGTGTTTATGCTGTTTCGTGCGAGCTTTTGGGGCGTAGGAACAGGGACTCGTTACTAAGACCATTTATATAATCCTCATCAACTGCATATGGCGCATGGCTAACCCGAGGTACTGGCAAGCGTGTTCCCAACTTTGAATTCGACTGTGCCCTATTCTCGGTTCCTGGCCTATGCGATTTTATACTCTGATTAAGTATCTCATCTGGCAGACTTTTATACTTTACTCCTGTATCGCATTTTATAGGTGGTCGATCTTCCTTGCAACTTTTATCAGGTCGAACTCCACTCCTCCAAACTAGATTGATCATTAATTTATGTACCACTTATTAATTCACATGCGTGACTAGTTCCCCGTTTTTTTCCAAGACATCCTTTCCCCGCGAAGGAAACAACCGTAATCTCGACTTCTTCTCCTTAAGTTGCAGCCAAGACAAGCAATCACTACATTGTCAGCTGTATGACCACGAGTATTATCCTTCCTATCAAGACTCCACTGTTTTTTCGAACGCGGCGGATACAACCGCATAAGTACAACTTTCTTACAGTACAAACAACAGCCTTTCGCTTTTACTAGCATAGTAATTATATCATTTTTCCGCACTACCTCGCACTCCCTGTTCTTCTTTCTATCCTGGTTCCGATAACCCCTGATTTTAGAATCTAATACTCTTGTACCTTCCGCTGTTAGCCAATATATTACTGACGGGGAACATGGCACACCTTCATCACTATTGTTCCCAGCTCTAATAACTACGGTTTTTACTGACATATCTATAGATATGTTTATACAACTAAGTTAAACTTACAACCTTAATTATCACAACAGACATGTCTTCACAGTTAAACGCAATTCGATCTTACTCTCATGATCCACCCAACGTTGGAAACACTAGTAATGCAGCTGAAGTCGAAAGGCTACTAACCGCTGACTCAAATCGCCCGCAAGGCCGGAATTGGCCAAGACTGGATAACACTGAAAAAGTTCAGCATCTTCGGGACTTTGCCAATCGGCTCGGAAAAAAAGAAGAACTCTCTGCAGAGGGTACGGAAAAACTGAAACGGTTTTTTGAAGATTATATACGCCGCAAGAAACTCACTAGAGTTAAAGAAGTTAGCTATGACAAAGACAATAATTGCATAATTAGCATTCCTGGACTTGTTATTGAGAAGGAAACTTGTATATTCAGAATTGAGCGACCTGTCTCTTCTCGCAGTAAAAAGTCTAAAGACTAAGGTCTAAGTACATAAGTATGAGCTTAGGGGACGTTCTGGAAGTAGTCATGGAATTACTCGATGGCTTATATGTAACTAATCGAGCATATCTTTTCACGGGGGAACTTGTTGACTATTGCATTTACGAGACTTTCAATCTAATGTCCCTTACCCTAGGCGAGTCGGTAGAAGATAACTATTTGATGTCGACTATAGAACTTGGAGTCGAGTTGCTATTCATATCTTGCTGGTTGCCTAGGGAACGAACGCCGACTGCCTATAAAGTAGCTGATGTAACTAATGTAGTTGGTGTTCTTGAAAGTCTAGCCCCATACAAAGACCAGCAGCAAGGTACGGAGGAGTGGCATAGATTCAGGCATGAACATCTGACCGCGAGTAGCATAGGAAAAGTTCTCATGAGCGAAGCAAGTTTTGCTGCACTCGTCAGGTCTAAATGCTCGACACCTGATATCAGTAAAGCACTCTCGGTCAATATCAACAGCACCTTGCATTGGGGCCACAAGTATGAACCTGTTAGTATAATGATTTACGAATACGATCATAATACTCGGGTCGCCGAATTTGGCTGCATACCGTGCCAAAAGCATCCTTTCATCGCGGCCTCACCCGACGGGATAAACTTAGATCCCTGTTCCAACAAGTATGGAAGGATGCTGGAGGTGAAGAACATTGTTAATCGCGATATTACTGGCATCCCTAAACCTGAATACTGGATACAAATGCAGGTCCAAATGGCCGTATGTCGCCTACCCATATGCGACTTCTTAGAAACCAGATTTAAAGAGTTAGACAGCCTGCCGGACATGGTCCGATGCATCGAGGATGGCAAACGGTGTGGTTGTATGGGTCTATTCATGAGCAACGAAGGAAAACTCCATTACCAGTACGCGCCTATTTCTGTAAAAACGATATCTGATTACATGAAATGGAACGACGAATCCATGAGACGAAACAAAAACAGCCAATGGGTTAAAAACGTTTTTTGGACACTTGACGAGATGCTTGTTACTGAGGTAAGATTCGATGCTGATTGGTACCAAACCGTCCTCCCCGATTTTACTAGATGTTGGAATACTGTACTACGAGTACGAACTGGCGAAGAGACACTACCCGAACACAAAAAAAGAAAACCAGTGCTTTCAGAGAAAAACGTAGAAGCTAAAAAACACAAATGCTTAATCTAGTTCGTTGCTCTCTTTGTCGCTAGATATATAGAAGTTAACCCGTGCATTATCCCAGATCGGCGGCTGGTTTGGCTCCTTCCATTCTCTCTGCCCTGTAGGTTTGTACAGATTAGTGCAGACATCAGCTGGCGTGCATGTCCCATTCATGGGCCGACACCAGTACCTTGTATTATTAGTGCCCTGGTGGTTTGCTGGGAACACTGGGTAGTTCAGAGAGTTTTCAGCGTAATTGTTAGACTCTAGCCCAGTATATTTAGTAGTAGCATAGCAGCTATGCAGTAGCGGTTCCGTAAATGCTCCTGGGTAACTAGCCGACTGAAAACCCTCCGTCATTCGTAATTCAACACAGTACGAAAGAGACAGCAAAACTAAGATAATTGCTAAAGCACCTATAATCCAGATGCCTTGTGCTTTCTGAGCATCCATAAATGCTTTTATTAACTTCATTGTATTTACAAGAGATAAATCGAATCACGCGGTCAAAGGAATTAAACAGATTAATGTGACTACTCGAATCAATGGATCAGCTCTTTGTTGTTAAACGAACTGGAGCTAGAGAGGAGGTATCCTTCGATAAGATCCTACAGCGGATAAAGCGGCTATGTGTTCTAGAAGGTATGCCACCCCTTATAATTAACGCTGGAAAACTTGTTCTAAGGATAATGGACCAATTCTGCGACGGGATTACCACAATTGAGATCGATCAACTAGTTGCGGAACAGTGTGCTTGTATCGGTACGGAAAAGCAAGCATATTCAGAGTTGGGAGCTAGACTAATTATATCATCCAGACATAAGACTACCCCAGGTGATTTCGCTGAAGTTACGAATATGTTAGCTACTTCCATAGGTAACGATGGTCTGATACAACCGCTGATATCGGAGCATTACTATGCAACTGCCAGTAAGCATATGTCACTCCTTCGCGCACAGATCGACTACTCGAAAGACTACGATATGGACTACTTCGGTATGAAGACGTTGGAAAAATCTTATCTGATGAGAGTCGGAGACGTTATTGTAGAACGACCACAAGATTTATGGATGAGAGTAGCCATAGGTATCCATGGCGATGACATACTGCACGTTATAGAAACATACAAGGCTTTATCAAATAAGACTTTCACACACGCTACTCCTACACTGTTTAACGCTGGAACTCCTCGTCCTCAACTTTCATCATGCTTCTTATTGGGTATGGAGGAAGACAGTGTCGATGGAATATACAATACATTGAAGGACTGCGCGTTAATCTCTAAATGGGCCGGAGGAATAGGCTTACATCTGCATAACGTCCGCGCAACGGGAACGCACATTCGAGGTACGAACGGCAGATCAAATGGAATCGTACCTATGCTGCGAGTGTTCAACACGACTGCTAGGTACGTTGATCAGGGTGGAGGGAAACGTAATGGCTCATTTGCTATGTACATGGAGCCATGGCATGCTGATATTCAAGAATTCCTGGCTATGAAGAAGAACCATGGTGACGAGGAGGCTAGAGCACGAGATCTATTTTACGCCCTATGGATCCCCGATTTATTCATGCAGAAGGTAAAGGACGATGCCGACTGGCATCTTTTCTGTCCAAACGAATGTCAGGGCCTTCAAGATGTTGTCGGGGTAGGATTTGAGTCGCTATATAACCGATTTGTCAGTCTGAATAAACATGCAAAAACAATTAAAGCACGAGAACTTTGGACTCAAATCCTCGATTCGCAAATGGAAACAGGGACGCCATACATGCTTTATAAAGATGCAGCAAATTTAAAGTCGAACCAAAAAAACCTAGGCGTAATCAAGTCCAGCAATTTATGTACGGAAATTATAGAATATAGTAATAAGGATGAAACCGCCGTTTGCAACTTGGCTAGTATTTGCTTACCTAAGTTCGTCGGCAGCGATAGACAGTTTGACTACGACGGACTACACAGCTTAACAAAAATGATAGTTGCAAATTTGAATAAAGTAATCGATATAAACTATTATCCGACCGAAAAGACGCGCAAAAGCAACCTGATGCACCGCCCGATTGGTATCGGGGTACAGGGTTTAGCAGACGTGTTTGCATTGATGAAAACTCCTTTTACATCAGGTCTCGCACGTGAGACTAACACATTTATATTTGAGACAATATATCATGCCGCAGTCGAGAAGTCAGTTGAAATCGCGGATGAAAGGAGAAATGAAATGTTAGAGCTCAAACATCTAATTAACTCACACTGCGACAGCGGATGGGCATCTCTATTTAGAGAAGTATTTCGCGAAAATTCCTACACTATGTCGCTTCCGTTCCCCAACGAGATCAACTTGCCCCCGATTAATTATTTGCTGAACAGACTTAAGCCAACTTGGGATGAAATTACGGAACTATTCAGTAGCGACGAGCGCCATGCCGGCGCTTACTCCTCGTTCAGCGGCTCCCCAGCTAGCCTTGGACAGTTCCAGTTTGACTTATGGAAAAGCCGGCCCTCGGACAGATACAACTGGCAGCAACTTAGAGAAAAAATGATGGAAGGTATGAGAAACTCTTTGCTCGTTGCGCCAATGCCCACTGCTTCTACATCTCAGATAATGGGAAATAATGAGTGTTTTGAGCCATTTACTAATAATCTATACACGAGGAGAACCAACGCAGGTGAATTCGTCCTCGTTAACAAGCACCTGATGGCGGAACTAGAAGAACTCGGCTTATGGGATGAAGAGGTAAAAAACGAAGTAGTAAAGAACGGAGGCTCAATTCAAAGTCTTCAAGTAGTACCGGACAATATTAAGGAAAGATACAAAACGATATGGGAGATGAGCATGAAAGACGTCATTGATATGGCAGCTGACAGAGCACCGTTTATTTGTCAATCTCAGAGCATGAACCTATGGATGGCCGAACCGAATTACCAGTCCCTAACTAAAATGCACTTTTACGCATGGGAGAAGGGATTGAAGACTGGCATGTACTACTTGCGAAGGAAACCCGCACACAATGCACAACAATTCACAATTGCACCAGACGAAGTCTGCCTAAACTGTTCTTCTTAGCGCCGTCTCGATTTCCTACGCCTGTTTTTACGTGACATTGACCTCTTCGCTTTTTTTCCACGCCTGCTGCGACGAACTCCTTTTTGACGTTTTCTAGTTCCCCGTCCTCCACCGTCCTGTTTTTCTTTTTTCGGTCCATCCGATATTGCGTTTGAAAGGGCCGACCTGACCTGACTTATTCTGTACGGCCCCGTAGCATCATAGTTGTATAGTTTGGAAATCATGACTGAACAGACGTGGGAAAAGTCCCCTACTGCTCCTGACTGTACAAACATACCTGATGTTAGCCAATAATGTGAATTAGTTACGATGCTCTGTAAGTGGCAAGCTTTAGTAAGGTCTAGCTCGAATATGCCTTTAGTCCCTAGCCCGACCTGAAAGTCTCTCAGCTTCACAAGCTGTCGCTGAACCAAAGGAGGAAGTTTAACTTTTGCCTTAGAATTTGTACTCCTCCCTAAAGCGTTTTGTAAAGTCTCCCCTACATTTTCCAATACTGTTTTAGTATTTGTTTCATCACTTGTTTTAGCATTTGTTTCATCACTTGTTTTAGCATTTGTTTCATCACTTGCTTTAGCACTTGTCTCGCCCTCCTGTTCTTCCTCCAAGTCGCCGTTGGCTTCTCCCTCCTGCTTCAGCTTCGTCTTCTTCGGTTTAATCCTATCCTCACCATCAAGCAATCTCCTAACTAGTGTCATTCTTTTTCTAAAATCGTCATATTTGCTATTGGGTTCGGTATAGGCGTCCTGTAATCTCCGCAACGCCTTCATTACAACCGCGGAGGAAGCGCCCTCAATTTCAATAAACTCGGGTGCATATCTTTCAGCGAGCATATCCTTACTCATTTCATTAAACACATCAAAGCTTTCATCCTTGCTGTAACCCTCAGCTTTTAGCCGTTGCAGTATCGTTTCATCCAACTCGTTACCAGCAAGCCTAGCCGTGGCCAGAGCATTTGCTAATTTAACAGTGGTAATACCCTCCTGCGCCGCGGTCAATTGATTCGGGCCGGTTTCTTTAGGAGCGGGCTCGCCAAAGACACTTGTGATGAGCTTCAGCACAGTTTCCGGGTCTTGTATTTTGGTTTTATCTTTTTCTCCGTTATCATATTTTTCTAAATGCTGGTCGAACTGAGATAACATGGAGATCGCCGCTGTCGTAGGTCTTCCATATTCATTGATAAGAGGTTCCCGATCCTTCTGCTCTTCCCCGGGTTTTGTCTGCTTGCCTTTGCTCTGCAGTAGGGCTACTAAAAACTGGTTTGGAGTAGGCAAGTTAGTGTTGCTCTCGGGCCCACATGCCGACTGCCTCATCAACCACCGCTCTCGCGCTGCCTTATCATGCACGGCATCTGCTCCTGTCGCTTCTTTCGACTCGGATGTGCTAACCATTTGAATAGCAGATGCGAGGGATTTGCGTATTTGATCCTTGCTGAACGTGGGCAAGCCCCCCATGTTAAAAAAATCTCCCGCAAACTGGTCAGTTATCAATGACTTTATCATGGCCATGTCGAGAGTGTCAAGGTTAGTCACTATGGGAAGAAGGAGACCAGACGCACACCACTCTGTGATTTCTTCAGCGTCAATAAGGCTGTCCTGTTCCCCTGCCTTAACCTCGTCCGGGGGCAGCTTTTTATAATCCTCGGGTGATGCATTGTTTCGTCCCTCAGGATACCTGAAATGTTTGTCATCGTCCGTTATCGCACTTGTAGTCAGTGAGTCTGTCGAAAAAACGCTCATGTACTATTGGGCTAGACTTTAATATGCGTAAATAGCACCTTATACATTAGCTGCGGTAATTGAGATATCGACGATAGGATTAAACGGCTTGAACACCCAGTCGGTCACGGCATTGACGTAACCGGACCCGTATCCTACCAACACTGCTGCCTTTTTTTTTGACACTTGCCGATAGTTAGCTATAACACCACGGACTTTACCCGAAGGTTTGTCATAGTAACAACCTGGAATGAACCCTTTTGTCATATCCCAGTAGCCATACTTGCAAAGTTGCTGGACGATATCAAGGGCATCGAAACTATCAGTATTCCGTTCGCTGTGGATAGAAGGAGATCTGCTAAGAGTAAGGCAGTCCTTGAACGCCACTCCGGCATTACAAGCCTCCCACAGATGAACCCATCTAGCATACGAACTTTGGCAACATCTAAGAGCGCCCTTCCAAAACGTCACAGGAGTATGTACTTTTGTCCATGTCAGCCATGTAACTAACTGCGCATAGGACATAGCATGCGCTTTGCAAAACCCATATAGACTCAGATTGCCCATCTCCTCGATCAACTCCTTTGCAACTACCTCTCCTTTGAAAACGCTCATATCTTTTTCAACGGTCGCATCTTTTTTTGCAAGACGTCTACGAATTTGGTCTGCTTTAGCCAATGAGCATCCTAATCGCTCGGCTATAAGACCTATAGCATCATCATCGAATATCAACTCACATTTAGACTGCCGCGCTGCTGGCCGAATTAACGCTAGACATTCAGCAACGCACAATACCGATGTAGGTTTCCTGTCCATCATCTCCGTTCTACATAGGGGAGATTCTGCAAGCGTTATTCCTATATTGTCGCCTGATGCTAGCAATTTAGACATCGCGTCATCCCAAGGCGGACAGTCTAGTTCTAAACGCTTTTCTAGTTTAGAATGTTCAATTGCATATACTAATTGGGATAGGGCCCTGCTCGACAATACATCTATCTTAAAGAAACCTTTTTCAGCGATGACTCTTTTATCAGGCACCACCTGCGTTAAGAGTTGTCCGTCTTTACCCTCTAAAACATCCCCTCGCGGAATGCCATCTGGATAATATACCACTCCACCGCAGTGCAAACTATAACAATTGAATGTGCCCTCTAGCTCTTTTTTAGTTTTCATAACTTGTTCTTTGCTACTGGTATTCATAGATTTCATGAAAGACGTTAATTCAGCACACCGCATACCGCCCTGATGACCATTGCGGCGCAGAGACTCCCGCAAAGCTGACTTATCGTGGTAATGAACATGGTTACTTATACGGGCTACCATTCCTGGCCACCTAATAGCCATACGCAGAAACACAGATGCGCGTCTGGAATGAGGAAAGTCGAAGTCGATGTCTGGTAGGCTATCCCTATATTCATTCAAAAACCGAGCAAAACAGATATTGTACTTTACAGGATCCACGTGACTAAGCCCTAGTAAATAACAGACCAACGAGGAGCCGCATGAACCTCTAGTCACGTGTTGAACATCGTCTCCTGCCAATCTTAGCACTTCCTTTGCCCTTAGCATAGACACTACTACTCCCTTCTCCTCAATCAACTTAAGCTCCTCTGATAGCCTCTCTTCATATAATGGATCGCTGGGAATTTCTCGAACAAACTGGCTTCGCAGACTAGTAGCCGTATTCGAGTTAGCACCTTCCCAAGATGGCAACTTAGGTTTTGAAAGAACAAGACTACAAGCCCTGCAACCATTCAATTCTAGTTCAGATAGTTTCCAAGGCATTATCCCCGGCGCTAAACCAAGATACTTTCCAACCTTATCGCAAAGACAAAGCCCATCTCGTGCCATAACATCGAGAATAATGCCTCTATTCTTTGCAGGCCCTCCCAACCGCAGAACGCGCCCCGCGCATTGGACGAAGCTAGTACAGGCACGGTCCGCCACACCATCCACAAATACCCCCAATCCTAATCCAGCTATATCGCTCCCCTCTCTGTGTTTTGCCGCACACACAAGAATTCCCCTTTTCGCTGCTATAAATGCATCAAAACTGAATAGACCGTGGCTAGGGTTCGATTTGCTTGTATCTACTGACACAATATAGTCTGAGAACACCGTAGCCCAGGCCATCCCAGTCTCCTCAGCATTGCTGATTGTACCACACCAAACAATTATTTTATCAATTGAACGCCTCATTGCGATGTGTTGTGCTAGTTTAGCACATTCTATATGAGAAGGTCTGTGCTCCAAATACGGACACCAAATTATTTCTAATGGCAAAATGACCTTTGCCTTGTACGCGTCGTATATTGAGAATCTAGTCAGAACCTGGTGTAGTCCAGGATGTGGAGATTCCTTCGCCTGCGGAGGGGTTGCTGATAGGCCAATAACTTTGCATTCAGGGTGACTTACATTTAGCCAGTCATAGAAGCAAGACGTAGTTGAGCCAATTCCCGAATGACATTCATCGTGCACAATTAGACCCACATTTGCCCTAATGTGGCGATATTTAGTTGCACTGACAAGAAAGGCGCGATTAATAATAACTAACACTGGTCTTCCAAAGGTTTGTGCCGACGCTAAATTAGCCGACCAGTCCTTCGGCTTGTTTGTAGCGAAATCGCACACTGCTATCCCTTTCCTACTTCCTGGTTTCGCAAATATTTGCGATATAACCGAGACTTGTTCGCACAGCCAGATCACAATTGATCGCGGGTTTTTTTCAAAATAGGCTCGTACTATACTCATTCCGAGGAATGATTTTCCACTACCGGTCGCGTGGGCATGGCATCCCGATTGGAATCCCGATTGAATTGTCTTCTCTAGCGCCACTGCTTGGTGGGGTCTAGCAATCATCTGCTACAGTAACTGAGGTGGATTTAGTCTCAATTTATCTTCATAAGACTGAAGGCAAGATACTCGAACTGGATCGGGGAAAGTTATCGTTATCACAACTCTCCTTGGCTTTTCCATAACAGTTCAACCAGCTAAGCTTCCTTTAACGCCTTCTCCGCGTGGTCCGCCTCCGTCTACGAGGATATTTTGTGCGCTTCCGCGTGCCGCGTTTTTTTTTGCGCCATACACCGCTGCCACTACCCGGTCCCGTTTTCCGCCTTCTTTTAGCACTTTGACGTTCATGTGCAGTACCTAATCTATTTACGAGATCAGCAACGAGCTGGTTATTAATGGGTATTGGCTTGAAAAACGGCTCAGTGTTGCTGTCTGCTATTCCATAGTAATTTGCATTAGCGTGTGCTGGGTTATTAACGTTAGCTGTAACATAGTCATCTAGACTAAAGGTCTTAAAACCACCGTATTCAGTCATAGCTTTTAGACACCTTCCATCTTTATCTAACTTAGCCAACCTTCGCGCGTCACCAATGTCTAACCATGCCTTAATGCCGAAGTCGCAATCCTTATCCGTAAGATTACCCTCCATATCGCCACTCGCTTGAACTCCTTGAAGTATTATTCCTTTATCCTTGTACGTAAAAAGTATGAAAAAATGGTCGCCAGTGCTGCCTAAATATACAGAGAGCTTTTCTAGAACAGGCAGCTTACTCACTAAAACATCGTCCGCATTCCACATCTCTGAATCATTCAATGGGACAGGGCTTACCAAATACTCACAAACTGCTTCAGCAACTAAATAACATTGCGAACTTGCAGTAACATCGCATGTATGTGCTATTAAATGATGAACAATGGCACTAACTGTGTCTCTAAAGATATGCATACTTAACATATATTTACTTTTTTAAGCAAAACGATAAAATCAGCATTTGACTTAGATGTGTAGCGCCCATGAACTTCTGCTACTTACTTCGTTAGAGCCACTCGAACTGCTGTCTATATCCTTGCAGGTACCTTCATAAAAAGTAAGCCAGGTCAATCATCGAACCCATCTGTACATACGCCATTTGTTGTAAGAAAAATTGATAATCTAACATATGTCAGTCCAACGTATGCCCAGCTTTACTAGCATCTATGGCACAGCGGTTACTCCCGAAAAAAATGCCATTGTTGTCTATACTCAGACAACCCGGAAAAACGCGGAATCAGTAAAGGCAATCCTACTCAAAGCACATCAAGATCCAGACGCTTCTATAAGGCTGGACAATATTATTATTATAAACATACTGGACTTGCGAACTTGTCCCAGATACATGAAGAAAAATGTAATGCGAATTGTCAAACTGTCGTGCAAAAAAAACTGCGAAGAACGCAATAGCACTGGAGTGGCGGCCTTCTTTGTTGCCGACTGGAAAGGCCATATCGCGCAAGGCCTCTTCACTAATAAAGATCGTATCGACATTATGATCACTCGCAACGGTGACATTTTTGGCACAATAGATAGCAAATCTTCATTTGCCATGAGACGCTACTTAACAGTGCTTCGAAATCATACATCATTGGTAAAGAATGTCTAGATGTGCATACTATATTTTTTTGAATATGTATATTGTTTCGTTGTACTGACTTTGCTTGTTAGAGTCATGATTGGTAAACTTAACATTCCTGCCCATTGGAATACTTGACATTAGAACGAACTTGTTATCTAATATTACCTCGTTCATGTCTGCATCCAAGTCTAAATACTTGCCACTACTGTTCTTGTACCCGGATATAATATAACATAGTTGGCCTCCTCTTCTTAAACAGTAGTAACATAGTTTCACAGTGGAAATCCAATACCCACGCAGCCACTCATCATAACTTTTATATCGTTCTGTGCTCTGGTTACTCCCGTGATACAATTCTAGCTGGTAGTAAGGCGGACAGAAGAAGACAGCGTCGAAGTTGTTCTTATAACGGTTCATAAAAGCTTTGTCATTATACATGTCTTCAGAGGGCCGGCAGTACATTTGGCATACGACATCTGGCCTCATCTCCTTCGCGAGTTGCAACGATGTTCTGCACACTTTTTTTATGACATCTATTCCCACGTACTGTTCAAGAGCCATATTCTCCATAAATCCTATTAAGTAACTAGACCAACCTAGGCACGGTGTTAGTACTTTTTTGGGACTACCCAGAATGTGGGAAATGCTATACACCAGAAATGGACTCATTACCGAAGCCCGGAAATACATGCCAGACAGTAAAGACCCTACTTTCCCTTCCGACAAAAGTTTAAGAACCGAAGGGGCAAGTAGGTTTCTGTCTATTATCCTATACTTAAACAAGTCGATTATCACGTTCATATAGCTCCTTTTCTTGAGGTCTTCCGTACTCGATAGTATGTCCTCATAATACAAGTTTCTTACTAGTCTTTTAAATTTGGGGTGCTTATTGTTATTCGATACGAGCTCAAGATTATCCATAGAAAGGTCGTCTGGTATTTTAAGGTTGTTATTGTAAAAATTAACTAAGTAATCCTTTTTATTTGTAACAATAATAGTGTATAGCATTTTTAGAACATTAGTAGGCACCTTTCCGTAAGCTTTCTGCCTATAAGACTCAATTGATACAACACCCTCTACTGTATATACTTTTGCTACTTTTTTGAATTTAGAGAACGTTATATGAGGGGAGTTATAATAAGATAACCATTTTGAAAGCGTAAGAATATCTAACCTAGCCATTACAATGTATCGGGACTATATTTTTACACGGGAAAGGCATAATCATACTGAAGTTATTGTGGTGCTAGTGAAGGTGAGGCACAACAAGGACAACAAACTAAAAAGCTCAAGCTCCAGCAACAAAGTAAACAGATGTCTGCTGCATTTGGCTCGTCACCGATTCAGATAAGAGACCTTGAACTCTTAAATCTCTTAAATAGAGATGGAGGCCTTCGCCGGGGACTGAAAAGTAGGAACTATAGAAACAGGATGATTGCAAGTCGCCCAGGGCCGAATAGGAGGATCAGAAACCATCGAAGGGTAAAAAATACCCGACGTCTAACTGCTCTAAAACCGTTTAGGAGGGTTTCTAAGAGGAGAAAGAGGCGTAAATCAATTCTAAAGTAAAGTGGAGTCAAGTGGTCGCATGTGCGTCCAGAC
>CERI01000915.1_pt1 | contig 23333 bp, 26 predicted proteins | sample 350261 | NCBI WGS metagenome assembly CERI01 (sample SAMEA2620979, study PRJEB7988) | marine metagenome | isolation source: saline water (ENVO:00002010), including
AATGATACGAGTATACCAAGAGATCCAGAAGAAAATGATACGAGTGTTATAGAACTAAACAGAAAATCGGAAGTTATTATACCGGCGAGTCAGAGAAGTAGAGTCGATTATCTTGAAGATATGGTAACAAATTTACGCGATGTCGTCGACAAAATACTTGCCGGTCAACAATCTCATAATAAACCATCATTAACGAACAACAATGATCCTGATGTTTTCGAGCATCCAACGACCGATAAGTTATCGAAAAAATTGATAAAGTATCTCATGAAAAATAAAAAATCGTCGAAAGAATTCGAGACGTTCATTCGCGTGATGGTCATCACTGGACGCGACGAAATGAACCCAATCCCTGGATTACGTTCAAATATACATAATGGTATTCAACTTCTTGTTTCGGGTGATGGACTTCAAGAAGATTTCATTGACGACATGGATGACATGGATGACATGGATGACATGGATGACCCCGAAGGCTTTATAGGGTGGAAATAAATTTATGAGAAAATGTAATACATTACATGTATGACAGAAAGGTGCATTCTTTGCCAACGCTACCAAGGAGAACTCTTGAAGAAGAAACTCGGGTAAGTGGTATCGTTCATATTGGAGTCGGTAATTTTCATCGCTCTCACCAAGAGTCATATCTTAATGACCTTTTAAAATTAGACTTTGAAAAATACAAAAATTGGTGTTACACTGGTATTGGTATGATTCCAAGTGATAAATCAATTCGGGAGAAATTAAAACGAAACAACTTTAGATATCATATTGTGAGTGTAAAACATGACGGAAAGACGTCGGTTGAACATGTCAATACACTCATGAATATGTTGCTATCTTATGAGCAACTTGATAAGTGTCTTTCGTTAATGGAAGAAGAGAATGTAAAGATTGTAAGTATCACGATTACTGAATATGGTTACACACTTGCTTTATCAGAGTCAGATAAGCAACTCATATGCAAATCTCTTAGAAAAATGCAGAATACAGATATAGATAGTTTACAAGGGATCACAACGTTTGGATTGGTTTTAGCGGCTCTCGCACGAAGATATAAGGCATACACGAGTCCCTTCACCGTTTTGTCATGTGATAACATCAATGGTAATGGTGATGTGTGTAAAAATAAATGTTTAGATAGCCTGATGGACATAGATGTTGATTTCATGGAATGGATAGACAGGGAGGGGCGTTTCCCGAATACGATGGTAGATCGAATAACGCCGTCATTAGAAGACGATGACGTTATTCAATTAGAGAAGGAACTTGGGATAATAGATACAAAACCAGTCATATGCGAAGAGTATAAATCTTGGATAATTGAAGATACTTTTGTAAACGACGAAAGACCTGCTTGGGAAAAAGTGGGTGTTATATTTACAAAAGATGTAAAACCTTATGAGAAATTAAAATTAGGTCTGCTCAATGTGCCACATTCATATATCGCTTATTGGGGAATACATAAAGGATATACATACGTACACGAAGTCGTCGGATGTTCTGAAATACGATATGAAATATACTTGTTTATGCAAGATATTATAGGAATTATAGGAATCCACGAGGATATTGATTACACTGGATACGCGCAAACGGTTTTGAAAAGATTTACAAACGTAACATTAAAGGATACATTGAACCGAATCGCAAGTGATGGTATTTTTAAATTCAAAACACAGGGATTACCTTTATTAAAGCAGGGGCTTGATTGTGGACATCCTATGATATCATTCGCGAAATATATATCGTTATGGACTAAATGCGATGGATTACAAGAATCTATTTTAGATATATTAGGCGACGTAAGATATAACGAATCATTCATGTTACGAGTTAAACATTATAATGAAGCATTTTCACTATGACACTGTACAAGATACAGAGTTTTTTTATAGCATGTCTTATGTATACGAGGTTTATTGTTAGAACATCTAACGGCTGTGTCTATTACATTGCGCCGATTGCGAATAAACAAATGACGACGAAAAGGATTAGTCATACCCCATTGTTGACAGAACATTTCTTTCTCCTAAGAGAACTCTTTTTAACTTTATATATATATTCGTAATGCGAGCCTCCTGATTGTGCGTGATGTAATATTAACTTTATTGTATGGTGCTTCTTTTTTCTTATACTTGTACCGAACCCATTGATAACTTTTAAAGATGTTTGGAAGCCTTTTTCAACATCTGCGTAATGGATTCTCGCACCAGATATGCCAATTTTGTGAAGATACTTTTCAAGTGCTTTTATTTCAATATCACCTCCCCAAGATGTGTTTTTTGACATCCATTGTATATATTGTTGTGAACAGTCTTTATCTGGTTTTCCGTAAGGATACATAACAGATAAAAGCATTTTGTATGTTTCATCTTTTTCTGAACGTTGCTTCATGTATTCGATAGCAGTTCTTCTCAACATTTTCCCGAGTGTTTTGTAATCATCAACTAAATTCTTCTTATGAATTATACCTTGAGCCATAGCATAAAACAAACAATTACCCATTCCTTCATTCCGAACTATTCGGTACATTATTTTTGAATAAAAAATAAAAAATCAAAGTAAATGAAGATTGCTCTTGATTTGGACGAAGTTTTGGTACCTATGATTAGTCACCTGAATGTTCACTATGAAAAACAATATAACAGAAAAATCAAGGTCCCTCTGTCGAAAGCGGTTGAATATAACTTTGCAACTATTTTTGATATCACACCCAGAGAGGCACAATGGCTTGTGTATAGTTTTTATAATTCTGATGAGCATAAAAAAATTAAACCGTTAAAAGGAACCAAAGAAACAGTTTTACTTTGGAAGAGTCTTGGTTATGACCTTTATATAATTACCTCTAGGCAAATATATAGCAGGAAGAGTACATACGATTTAGTAAGAAGGAGTTTTGGAAAAGATGTATTTACCGATATAATCTATTGTAATTCTCATAGTCTTTTAGGTGATAAAATTGAAAAATCGGATGTATGTGTGACACTTGGTATTGACATGCTTATAGATGACAACGTATCGAATTTACATGGATTACCAAGTCATACGGAAGGTATTCTTTTTACAGGTCCTCCGAATTCACCATATCCATGGGCTCGATTTGAACGACTAGACCAACAAGGTGATGAACAAGGGGATCATTTCGATATGATTGATTATAAATGATCTTTTCAATACCAGAAGATGCGAGAAGTTTTGCGCAGTTCAGACAAGGGTAATGTGTAACATACGCGGTTGCTCCACCGATTGAGACACCACGTTTTGCGGCGTCTGAAATTGCGTTCTGTTCTGCGTGTACCGTCGCTTGTTCATGGTTGTCACGAATAACTGACTCGTGTGGTGTATTTTCTATATATCCATTGTATCCAGTACTAACTACCCTTTTATTTTTTACGAGTACGCAACCTACACGTAGACGTTTACATTGTGACCTACTCGATGCAAGGAGGGCGAGTGACATGAAATATTCATTCCAACTTACACGAGAATGTTCGTCAACGACTTCTTTTACCTTGACTGTAATCATCTTCTTGTTGTATACTATGGTTCTTTTTTTTAAAGTATTTGTATTTCGGTTTGCTATTATGCTTGATGTCTTCTAAATGTTTAGACTTATTTTTTTTCGGTTTAGTATTGAAGTTTGTATGAAATGATGAAGTGGATGCGAGAGAGAACATGAACATATAATCCAAGTATTGTTTAAATTATTTAACCCATTCGACGTGAATGGATGTGTCTATGACAATTCTTCCAGAATCACGTACAGAATAACAAAAAGCATTGTGTTCACTTTTATTCGCATCTATTCCATCCCAAGTAGCACCAACAACAGCATGTGATTTTACCATGAATATTCCACCACACGCACTAAGAACGTCTATAATACCCGTATTCATTCTCACAGTTTTTCTTTTATTATCTTTGAATTCAAGGGCATATGTATCATAATATACTGGTTTTTTACCAACTTTTCCAAATGGAGATACCATAGCAATTGTTTCATCTATCAATGTATTTTTAAATTTCTCAAAAATATTTTCACAAAAAGTAACTTTTGTGTCAACAAGCACACAAAATTCTGACGACGACACATCTTGGCAAAGAGACTTACACGTATTTCTATATATTGCCATATCAGTAACTCTGTCAATGTCCTTAACATCATCCCATTGTTTCGTATTCATTACATCACTTTGAAACGCACCATTGTTTCTGGATATAAATTCTTTACACAAATCAACGGTGTTATCACAAGAATCATTCTCAAAGATGAAATATGCATATTCGTGTGTCTCATCTTTTCGTCTTATTTTCTCTAATATTGTCAATGTTTTAGGAAGGTCGTTTCCATTATTTCTTACGCACATGAATACATAAATCCATTTCTTATGAGATATGCGTTCTTCGTACTCTGTACTTCTCTTAAGAACATTTGCTAGTTCCCACTCTTTTCTTTTCGATAAAAAACTTTTATACGTTTCTAAACCATCTGGGTCGGGGTCACGATTTAATATTTTATTATACAACTTTGATATCGTGTCTTCCATTATTATTTATTTGAATTTTTTGTTGTGTATGAATAATGTACACACTTAAAGACGCCTTTAAATTACCCCTAGTTGGTGAGGTAAAAGAATTAATAGAAGTTAAACCCGATATTAGTGTTATCGGATCATATCGACCATACGACGTTGTAAATATGTATCAGCGTGACAAGAAAAATTGTGAAACCATGAAGTTGTACCCCGAATTGTACGCGAAAGAAATCAAGGAGAATCCTCAATAAGCGTTTCTGTTAATCGAGAATCGATTGTTTCCTTAAGAAGTTTTTCCACGTCGGTATTTGGTACCCATTCATTCCAACGATCATGATAAAAATTCATGAGTGCGATTTGTTCACTATGTGAATCATGTGCTCTTTTGAAAGGTTCGTGATTTTCTACTGTCATTTTTTCATCTTCTATGTCTTCTTCTGATAACGTTTCCACGAGTTCTTCAAAGAGGAAATCCAATACTTTTTCTGCGAGGATATCCTGAAAATCTCCCTCCAATTCACATTCCCCTTCACCGAGGTATTGATACTTTAATTTGAATCCATACGATTGCGAGTCATTAGAAATAACCCCTTTCCATATGTAATCGTTAATAATAAAACCACCATCTGTAATTAAGATGTCCCATTTCTCATCTCCATCTGTCATCACAAGAGTTTTGTTTTTGAATTCCTTTAGACCATCTGTGGCATCCCAAGCGGTAATTGCCTCTTTCGAACGTTCTTGAATATTATCAATGTTTTGAATTTGATGTGCTTGGTATTGCAATCCATACAAAATATCCTCTTGTGTAATTACATCTCTCCCTGTCGCCTTCGCGTAGTCACCAGCAGAACGCATACCTTCTTCTAAAAGTACAAGAAACATACTTTTGGCATTCTCGACGAATTCGTCTACTGAATTGTCTTGACTTACGAGGGTACTGAAGCCAGTTTCCATTTTATATTTTTATCAAGGCGTGTAATTCTTAAACTTTTAATTTTTCCATGAAATAACTTTCAATGCACACAGTTGATTTCATGCAAAAGATATTTCTGCTTGTGTTGAGCGGGTACATAACATATCTCGTATCTATACAGTTGATGAATTCAGATACACTTGTGAACAATGACCGATTATTACATATAACTAATTACATTGGAAAAGGTGTACAGTTTTCACAACACGAACGTCAACTTTTAGACGATGTGTATTTACCATCTGAGTTGAAAGTAAAAATGAATGATATATATGGTCTTCAAGAAGAAAAAAATAAAATACAACGTTCCTTTTTTGGAAAACCACATAGTATATTTAAAGATGTGCGAAAAGGAAATGGAAATGGGGTTTTGTTATATGGGTTGCCTGGAACGGGGAAAACTATGATGGCACAAGCGCTCGCGAACGAGTCACAAGTCCCCCTTATTTGCTTTAATATTTCAAACATAGAAAATAAACTTTTAGGAGAAAGTAATAAGACTGTTCAAGCATTGTTTACACTCGCACAAAAAATGAAACCGTGTATGTTGTTTATAGATGAAATTGATTGTATTTGTGGTACACGTAACATGTTCGATCAATCACACGTAAATACTATGAAATCTGTTCTTTTGTCATACATGGACGGGATTTCGTCGGAAAATGGAATTACATTTATCGGGGCCACAAATAGAATGGACGCAATAGATACCGCGTTTAAGCGTCGCATCCCGATTCATGTGGAAATACCACTTCCAGACGTTGATACAATACAACATATGTTGCGTTCCACGATAAATACAGATGATAAAACAATCGAAGATATATCAATGATATGTTTAGGGCTTAGTTGTTCTGATATTAAACAATTGTGCCATTTAGTAAGTACTACATATGAAGAAGGGATGAATTTAATAGATTTATTCAATGTAAATTCTCGTCTTGTACACGTTTGAATATGAACGTATTGTTGACAAAACTAGCCTTTTGTGTATCTTCATGAAGCGAAAAATCGTATTCCTTGTAATGTTCTTCAAATGATTTCCACTCAACGAGAATAAGTCCATATTTACTCGATATATCTCGTAGTGTATTTTCATATACCAAATATTCGTGACTGATCATATTTTCCCCAAAATATAATGTACCTGTCATGCTAAATTGAATGGCATCACCACATGTGGATGATGTATCAAACATTTTTTTAATTAGTACTTGTTCGTTTGAAAACTCTGTGTTAGTACCTAGCATATCCAAAATTTTGTCACCATTCGGTACTGTACCGATAAATACACCACCTGGTTTCAAAACATTTGATACATTTGAAAAGAATTCATGCAAACATTCTTCTGAACTTGCGAAATAATGAAGACAAAATTGACAAGAAATCATGTCATACAGCGTATTCAAGTTACGTTTTTCTAATGTATTGAAAAATGATTCGTTATTTTTGATTACGTAGAACCTATAATCTCTTACATTCCTAAGATGTGCTTGATTAAATCGTCTTATAGCCTCCCTTATATACGTGTATTCTATATCAACACCGATAACTTTAGGGATCTGATTATTATGCCATTTCATTATATCACCTCCTCTACCAACACCAATGTCGAGAAGTGTTTGAACTTTTGACATCTTACATCCTTGCTGAATTATTTCAGCCTTAAGTTTGTTGTGAAACGAACGAAGTATTTTAGCCTGACTTTCCATTATATTTTATATAATCAAACTTACGTTTATATCATTTAAAACGTAGGTCTTTAGGTATATTACCATGGAAGCATTTGTTTCGCAACATACAAAACAACTCGCTAGAAATCATGAACTGGAAGCACGGTTGGGTACTTTTACACATCAAGGTTTTGTACCCGGTGTACATAAAAGTACCTTCTACAAATTAAAATCCCGAATGAATATTTCAACCATATGGGATAAAACTACATCAGAAAAAACTCGTGATGTAGTCACAGGAAATTATAGAAATCATCATCATGAAAATGGCCTTGTCACGTGTACTAAAAAAGATAAAATAGCTTCTAAGGATTTTGATAATGTTCGGATATCAATATGCGAAGAAAAACAATGTGAACCAGTGAGTGTAAAACCAACGTCATTCATACGACATAAAGAACGCTGGAGCTACTTTAAAGGCATATGGAGATACGATCTCACACATGTCACGACAGCTAATAAAGATGTTTACGAAATTGAAATAGAATTGAACGATACGATAAAGGCACTTGCGTACTCACCAGAATATCTTACTAAATCTTTTGTTGACAAGGTGATGCAAATCATTTAAGCGACTTCATCTACGACCTGAGCACCTATGTCCATTTCCCTACGAGCTTCTGGAGAAATCGTAGATTGGTTCCACGCACAAGGATTTTCTGTAGGGTTCTGGGGTTCAGAGCGAAGTTGGAGGTTGGCGTTGCGAAGGACTTGCGATTGCATACCGATTGTAAAATTACGGGAATCAAGGAAGTTTTGACCTTCGAGATTCGCGGGGCTGAATTCGGCGAACGTATCATCGAGATTTGTGTCTCCCTTGGGGAGAAGGTTTGTACTCACGAACTTAAGGTTGTCACACCCTTCACCGGATGATTTTGAAATTTCCTTGTTGTATCCAACAGGGGCGAGAGGCTCATCCTCGTATCCCGAAATAGCTCCTGGATTCTTGGAACCTTCGGCACTTTGTACACCTTCTTCAGGCATAGGTACAGAAGGTTTTTCTTCGAACCCTTCGGTTTTTTCTTTTTTACACATCGCATCATTGAGAAATACATATGCCACATAGGCGACCAAGCAAAATACAAGGATATCAGTGGGCTTTACCTTTTTCATGAAGTTAGCAGTCTTATTGGTTGACATTATTCTACAATCTAAAAAAATAGCGAGAATTAATTTACTTCATCGGGAAATACGTTGTCAAGTTCTGGCTCGGGTGTAGCATCGTCGTCAAACATGTATTTTCGGGACGGAGCCTTATCTTTCTTGATCTTTGCTTGGACAACCTTCCAAGTCAATCCAAAACGGCTCTTGGTAAACCAGAGACCATCCATGAGAATGATGAGCGCAACTTGAGAACCTTCCTTGATGTCGCCGAGTTCGGCTTCTTCGCGATCGGATGTGTAGACGTGCATATCTTTCGATATACGCAGTCGCATGACGGCATCGTTCGATTTCTTGACTTGCTTGAAACCAGAGTGGAATGCACTGTCGAGCCATTCGTCTGAAATTTCCTTACCAGGGAACCAACCCCCCTTCTTTTCCTTCGCGGCTTTGAGCATGGCGTCCTCGAAATCAGAAGCGAATTCAATAAATGGGCTTACCCCTGACTCGGTACCGGCGATGAGCACGTCCATTTGGGAAGACACTTTCCCTTCGGCGTCGACCAAATCGGTCTTACTGGGCATCCATCGGTTGAATTGAGACACAATAGGTTCGGTCTCGTGAAGCGCTTGGATGAAATATCTGTCACCTTGGACAACAGGAGATGAAAATGTAATCTTTGAGTAATCAATTGATGAATCAAACATTACATATGTTACGTATTTTATTCTTTATGTTCTTACGCTTTTTTAAATGAACCTATGCTACTTGGTGGGTTCAATGATCCTATGAAACTACGTTTTGCGGTACCATTTCCACCTTGTGATGAAATGGTACGTCGTGAAACTGTATTTTTTTGTTGAAGGTTGTTTATTTCTCTTAATTTATTGTTCAAAAACGACAGAATTTGTTCGTGAGATTTTCCTGTCATTTCGTGATATTCATTTTTTGCTTTATCCCATAGTAATGCCTTGTTCGTGTTCGATAATTTATCAAGGATTTCCTTCCTTTGTTTGTACATTTTTTGTAATGAACTGTTGATCATACCTGACGATTTAATGTTCAAGATCTCATTAGAAGAAAGAACTATCTTGTTTTGTGGAATTGTTTGCTCATCTATAAATGTTAAGAATCTGGTTCGTAATTTATCTAATTGATCTTTATTAGAAATTCTATTTAATTTTGTATCTTCCAAATGTATTTCTAAGCTCTTCTTCACATTTTCCCCCTTAATTTTTAACAAAGGAAGGGTCGCAGTACCACTTGCAGACTCCGGAGAACTCTCTGTTGTTTCTGGATTCCTTTGTTTTGAAACGACACTTTCTGGATTTTCAACTACTTTTCCTTGATTATTAAGGGGATTATTGGTCATTGTGCGTGCGCCTTCAATTGGATCTAATTTTGCAGACTCCGGAGAACTCTCTGTTGTTTCTGGACTCATTTGTTTTGTTAACTTTTTCATAAAGTCCATGCTTTGATGATTATTAATGGGATTTTTAGAACCTTGTTCTAATTCTTTTTGTCGATTAGATAAATATTTTACAAATTTCGAAAGAATTTCTTCATGTGTACCTGAATATACTTGTGCTTTCAAAACGTTTTCCTTGTTGATACTCAACTTCTGTTCTACCTTAGAAATTCTTGTTTTCATTGATGATCTGATTTTTCGTTTATCTTCAAGATTTGTAAAATTACCATTTCCAGTGTTTATGTATTCCAATTCTTCAGTTGTAAATTCTTTAGCTTGTAGGTTAGCAGGGTTTTCCGATCCTGTAAGGGTTTGTTTTCTTTTCAGTTTCATTCGTTCTAAGTACATCTTCTCGATATTTTTTAATTTAATAGTATTTACATTGAGATCTAATTTATTACCCTCTAACACTCTTAATTCACTGCGCATTGTTTTGATTCTCCCAATGATGTTATTCCTTTGTATTTTTTCCATATTATATGCTAATTGTTCACCTGCTGTATTTATTTCATTCTCCTGTTGTGGTGGGAGTAGTGATGAAGGCGAGGTCATGTTTTCATTTTCTGGAACTTTAAGTGTGGCCATAGATGGTGTCAACTTTGGAGTTTCAGGATGAAACGATAAGCTGAAACTCTGTGAACTTCTTAATGTTGGAAGTTTTATCGGAACATTTAATATGATCGGCATGACTCGACCGTTGATGGAATAGTACTTTGCACTGGATGGTCGAGGTATGCTCAAAAGGGGGCGTTTGGTGCTTGATTTTAATTGGATAACAGTTGTTTTCGGTATGATAATATGCGTTGTCTTCGGCAATGAAATTGTCATTTTACTTGTTTGTGGAATCTTCAACTTTGCTAATTTACCAGCCTGTAATCTAGGTATGGCAACATCCGATATTTTCAAAATAAATCGCTTAGATGATCTTAATGTAGGGGGTTTGGGGGCATTCATTTTGATACTCGCACCTTTTGACACCATGAATTTCGGTAATTCTATCTTCACATCAAACCCTAGTACTTGTCCCACGATCTGTTTGTAAAACGGATTGTCTTTTAATTTTTCATATTTACCCTTAAATACGCTGAAAGCTTGACGTAATTTCTCATGAACCTTCAAATTTCCAATCTTTTCCAAGGCATCGTCGAGTTTAAGAATGATGTTGTTTTTAATAAATATACTCACTACCTTAGCCTTGAACGTTCCAATTTTAGTCAAGTCTTTTCTCGACTTCCCGTTATACATTGTCCCTGTATCTCTTCTGATTTCATATAATTCTTCTAATGACACATTACCTAAATATGCATCGATATCATTTTTCATATTTGTCACAACAGTTGAGAAAACAGACGAATCATTCTTATTGTTTCCAATGTACATCTTGTACGCAGCGTCGGCTGTAAAGAAATGAGCGTCGAGGTAGTTTCTTAAGATACATCCTTCTGTCTCATTTAATGTGTCGATTTTCTTTGGTCTCTTCGTGGTGATAATATATAGTTTTTCAATATCAATATCATTTAAGAATTGTTTTACCGCATCAAATGCGTTCTGTTTATCTATGTTAGCAATCTTTTTGTTGGTATTCATGAATCTTTTGAAATTCGCATGTAGTTCCCCTTTGAACCCTGTGATTTCTCCGCACTTCATTTTATCTGATAAAACTGCCAATTCTTTGTCAATGATGTATTCCTGTATACCGTCTAAGTCTTCAATACTTTTTTTCACGTTGCTTGTGTTTTTACCAAACCATTTTCGTTTCACGTCGTTATATCCCTTATCATTTTTCACATCGTTGATATCGGTCTTGATTTTCTTAAAGACATTTATATACGTCTCTCTGATAGTACTGTATGTTTCTTCTGGCAAAGGTCCCCAAGAGTCACCTCTTAATTTGCTTTTTGTTGAAATCCTGGTATTGCGTGAATATATTTTATACCATTCATAAATCACATCATTTTTGGGTATAACATCTTTTATTATCTGTTGCGCAACAGATGTTTTTACACCTCCTGATAGAACATGACTTACAATTCGAGGCTTTTTCGTGATTATATTAGGTCTCCATGCGAGAAGATACGCCCTCACATCTTTGAGATCATCGATGGATAAATCGTTGATTTTTGCTATGAAATCTGTTTCCGCACCAGCTTCCTTTTCCTTTACGGCTACATCCTCTGTATTTTTCTTTTTCTGTTTTATCTCCTTTTCCTTGTTCTTCGAAGATGATGATTTTAAATATGCAACAGCTACATCTTTGTGTAACGGCTTATATTTTGCGAATATAGACGGTGTAAAACCAGCAATTTTTCGTCTAGCAAAAGTTTTCACATTAGTGTTTTTAACGAGTGTATCGACAGCGTTTATATCTTGTTTGGATAGAGCGTTTTTATTTTTGAATGTCAGATCATCTTTTTCGTTCACCTTCCAAGAAGTATAAATTCCAAGTAGTTTACCGAACAGTTCATTTTGATATTCTTTTTTTCCCTCCTTTTCACTTTTTTTCCTTTCTTTCTCACCCTCATTTTGTTTGCGTTCCGTATTCTTTTCTTTCTGTGCTTTTTCTTTTCTTTCGTTATTTTCTATCTTCTGACTTCGTAAAGCGTTTTTCCTCGATTGCTTTGCTAACAAAGCTTCTTTTTCTTCTTCTTTCTTGGCTTGTCTCCTTTTTTCAATGGCTTCTCCTTTTGCTAATGCTTTGTTTTTCAATGAAAGTTTTTCGTTTGATTTGATTTTCTTTTCCGATATAAGTGATTCACGTTTTTCCTTCGATGCCTCTGTCTTTTTATCCAACGATTCTGCCTTTCTTTTTGATTTTTTCTGTCTTTCGTTTGATTTGATTCTCATCCGCTCCAATTCAAATTTTTGCTTTGTTTCCGTTTCTTCCCTTTTTTGTTTTTGTTTTTCAAGTTTGAGTTTTTCTCTGTTTGATTTTGCTCTCATTTCTAGACTCATTTTTTCTAATTTTATTTTATCTTTTTCACTCTCGAGCGATGTTTCTTGTTTTAATCTCATACCGAGTGTTTTTAAATTAGTGTTTTGACTCTCCTTAGGTTGACTACCGACAAAAATTTGTTGACTTGGAATCGAACCTCGACTCATGGGTCGAGACACGGGAGAATCTCTTTCTATTCGTTGTTCCATTGAACGCACACTTTGCATATTTTCTTTCCCCCTTAATCTTTTTTCTCTTGATTCAGTAACAACACGTTGTTTATTTAATCTTTTTTGTTTTGCTTCTTCTAAGGACAACTTTTTCTCTTGCAAACGTCTATCTGCTAAATCTTTTTCTTTTCTAGAACTTAGTTCTTCGCGTTGTTTCTGAAATTCAAGTCTTCTATTTGCTGATTCTTTATCACGAACATTTCTTCTTTCTCTTTCTGATGAGCGTACTTTTTGACGCTCTATATTAGCTTGAAATCTTCTATTTGCTGATTCTTTATCACGAACATTTCTTCTTTCTCTATCGACCACAAGAGCTTTTCGACGCTCAATGTTTGTCTGTAATCCCCTATTCCTATCTTCTTTTCTTTGTTCCGATGAATTTTTCTGACGCTCTAATCCGATTTTGTTTCTTTCAATTCGTTCAAGTGACTGTATTTCTTTTATCCTCGTCATTTCTTTGCTTTTTACTCGAGCCATTTTCACACTCGTGTTGTTTTCAGAATTTCGTTCTTCTAATTCATCAACAACCTGTGACATTTCAATTAAAGCTTCTTTGTTTTGTGGTTCGACGTTAGTAACCACTTCAACATATGGTTCATTTCCTTTTATTTTCGGAAGGTTATTCATTCTACTTACGAGTCCTGCCTTCGTTATGGGTTTTGTAAATCTTTTCTGGATCTTACGTGTTTTTCTAATGGGAACAATATCATTCGGTAATTTTTCAATATACGCATTAAATTTCTTATTAGATTTACCTAGTAACCTACCTATTTTAGATGTGTGATATCGAATACGTCTAAGATACCTACGCAAATCCTTTAATACGAGCCTATGGGAATTTGTCAATGGTATCATTTTCCGTATACGCACACGATACATGACAGATTGTTCTCTAAGTACGATAAGCGTATCAAGGGCTTTGCTTAGAGCCTTTTTGTCTGTAGTGTTTATGTTTTTGATGAGTTGAATTTCTTTATCTAATATTGTCTTAAGGTGTGATGCTGTTTTATTGAATGAAGCATTTAATCTTTGTAGTATGGGGCGTACTTTTTTGTCAACTACGAACATTCTATCATTCCTAGATGACCCAACACCCATGATGGATTCCTTGTATTAAATGTAGAAAAAATACATTGTCAGATGATAATTGATTCTATGACGACCACAGTCCAGAGTCTACAAAAATCGCAGAGGGAAAAGAAGAGAAGACATCATGAGATATATAAAAGGTTTCTCGAGACGTGTCATAACAGAATCAATTTGCGTAACTCAATGGGGTATACTAGCATGAGATTTCAAGTACCACCCTTTGTACTTGGATATTCGATATATAATCACGAACACGCTATTAAATACGTAAAGACACATTTAACTAAAGGAGGTTTTCATGTAGAACAAATAATGATGGAATTATATATAGATTGGAATCCGACGCGGTGTAAACGAAAAAAGAAAGCCTCTGGTGATAATAATGAAGAACCTAAACGTAAACAGTATCGTTGAAGCGAAGGCTGAGTACACCAAACAGCTCCAATCAATTATGACGGAACCATTGTATTCTAAAGTAATATCGACGTACCTTGCTTGCGAAGAGACACCAGATGAAGAGAAACAGAATACGCTTGTCGAGATGCAAAAAAGGATGCAAGAAGTGCCTAACTGGAATCAGTATAATATTGAAACTTTATCGAGGGATGTAACAAAGAACTGTTCGTATTTTTCTGATTTACTTGCTGCTGTATTTGTGAGTAACGTGAAAATATTAACATCGATTCGTATGTCCAAAAGTAAGCGAGTACAAATTAAAATGCCCACGAACGAGCATTTCATTCATAACGCGTTTGTGAAAATCGCAGAGGAATTATTTGAAAATCCTCGTATTTTGAAGAAAGAATCTGTCGCACTCAAGAAAGAAATCTATATCATCATTCATGAGGCCATTCACAATGCTATCCGCACACTTTTACCTTTACAACATATTCTTCAGAATTATATGGCGGATTCTGATTCGGAATCAGAGTCTGACTCAGAAGAACCGGTTCCTGAAGACGGTGAAGATAACTTGCCCCCACCAGATGGGTTCGGTGATGAAGAAGAACCTCAGGCTAATTACGAAGAAGAGACGGAACATCAAGATGAAGAAATTGTAGAAAATGATTATGAACCCCCAACTGAAGAAGGAGTAGAACAACCTCAAGAAACTAAAGATTTTTTTGACAATCCTCATGAAACTAAACAAGTTCAAATTCAAGAAAAGGGTTCGTTTAAAGAATCTCCATTTAACGAATTACAAGATGATTGTGGAGAAGATGACATAAAGACTTAATATATTAATATATTTATGCCTTCTCTTATAAAGGAATATTTTAAAATTCAAGAAGAATCTGAAAAGAAATTTGGTGATAAAACCGTAATTGTTATGCATGTTGGTGGGTTTTACGAAGTTTATTCATATGAAGGACTTGGGAAAGCTGATGTAGTTGCGAACGAATGTAATATGATGTTAACATCGAAGGATAAAAGCAAAGAAATAAGCATTACAAATCCTCAAATGTGTGGATTTCCTTTGGCATCACTTTTAAGATATATGTATTTTTTGACATCGAAGGGGTTTACGTGTGTTACTGTGAAACAGGACGAGAAAGTAAAGGAAAAAAGAACGATTGATCGAATTTTCAGCCCGGGAACTTGTGTTGATGATTCTGAATCGAGTATTGTTGCGAGTATTTACGCGGATGATGGTTGTATTGCTGTGTCTTGGATAGATCTTACATCTGGGAAAGTGATGTTTGAAGAAATTTACAATGACAATGAAGCATATCGTAGAGAAGAATTAACTAGAATCATAGAAACGTGTGGTTGTAAAGAAATTATATGTATGTCTAAAAATGGGATCATGTATGATGATGCGCACGAAATAGACTTTTGTAATATATACGAACATATATCTCATCAAAACGATGTCATATCGAGGGCATATCCAAATGATAGTACGGTAAGCCCCATTGAGTTTATAGATATGGAAATGTTTCATATCGCGCGTGTGAGTCTTATTCTTCTCATAGAATGGGTAGAAGACCATCATCAAAGTTTGATACAGCGGATTAGAATTCCAGAACGAATCAATCGGAAAAGTCTCGCGTTACACAACACTTCTGTTCATCAACTTCAGTTAGTAAGTCAAGATAAAAAGAGTTTATTTGACGTTATAAACAAGACTAATACATCAATGGGAAAGATGTTATTGAAACAAACACTTTTAAATCCATATAGCGATGTGAGTAAATTAAATGGTATGTATGAAGACATTGAACGTATATCCAAGGTTGATGTTGAAGTTGTGAAAAAAGTGTTGAAGAATATTGGAAACGTTGATAGACTTGCTAGACGCATCGCGAATAAATCTATTAATTTAGAAGACATTAGACATCTCATATTATGCTTTGAGAATGGTCTTGACATCATCGAACATATGCGTGAATTATCTGTACACAATATGATTTCAGAGAATGACGTTAAACGTTGTTACATTGCGTGGCATTCAACGATTGACATGGAGAAAGATGTGTTTCGAGAGGGAGTGTATGATGATGTTGACATACTGAAGAAGGAGAGAGATACTATTATGTATATGATGGACGCGAATGCCAAACGATTTTCTAAAACACTTGGAGTGAACGAGGGAGTGAAATTTGAACTGCACAAGGGTACGTATGGTCTGATAACCACACCAGGAAGGGCAAAAACATTGAAAAATCGAGTGGGTAATAATGTGGTGTTTCAAGCGGATTGTAAACAGAAGGTCGTTATTTCTACTCCTGACATACAATCACTTATTCATAAGCTTCATGGGGCTATAGATGCATACGATGAATGTATGGAAGAAAAGATGAAAGAATTCGTCGAGATATTGTACTCTTATCATGAAATCATTTGTACATTCGGAACATACATTGCGCAAGTAGATGTGTTATTGTCTCATTATTTAGTCGCAAAAGCGTTTAATTACACAAAGCCTGTAGTTAAAGAAGGTGATAAATCGTATATTACTGGTAAAAACATACGTCATGCTATTGTGGAACGTTTGAATGGTAATACGTTATATATGGGAAATGATGTTGACTTGTCAAACGAAAAGGGGTTGTTATTGTATGGTGTAAATGGCAGTGGTAAATCTTGTTTTTCAAAGTCTGTAGGTATATGTGTCATCATGGCTCAAATAGGTATGTTCGTTCCAGCGGAAACATTTGAATTTTGTCCGTATGAGCGTATATTTACAAGGATTTCTTCAGAAGACAACATTTACAAGGGTCAAAGTTCATTTTACGTGGAAATGATGGAAATGAATACTATTCTTCGTTTTGCGAATGAAAAAAGTCTTATCATTGGAGATGAGATCTGTAAGGGGACAGAGAACATTTCAGCCATTAGCATAGTTGCGTCTATGTGTAACATGATTTCAAAAATTGGAGCAACATTTGTATTCGCCACACATCTTCATGGTCTTGTAGATCTTGAACCGATCAAGCAAATAATCGATACGATTCAAATTAAACATATAGGGGTGACGATTGAAAGCGGTGTTGTAACATATGACAGGCATATTAAAAACGGGGAAGGAGAACACTTGTATGGACTGGAAATTGCGACACACATTCTTGGAAATAAAGAATTCGCGTCGCTTGCTTTGGAAACAAGAAATGCGTTATTGAAGAAAACCCCTCCTAAGAAATCCAAATATAATGCGAGAGTTTTAAAGAAAGTTTGTCATATATGTGGGCGTAAAGATGAACAATTAGATACACATCATATCAACTATCAATGTGATGCCCACGAAAATATAAAGAATACGAAAGGAAATTTGGTTGTTTTGTGTAAGAAATGTCATGATGATGAACATCATGGATTTCTCAGTATAAAGGGATGGAAGGACACTTCAAAAGGAGTTATTTTAGATTACGAATTTGTATCTGAAAAATAATTAATATATCTGGTCGCTCACATATGATGTGAGTAAACAGTAATATTTATACAATTCCACACTTAGGCAGTGGTCTTGATATAATGGTTTTTAAGAAGCTTTTGGATTTCGAAGTATTCGATGGTATCACTGACCTTCATTTTGAAAAGTTTGGCGAGACTGTCATCGAGAACAATTTCACGTTTGCGCTCGGGGTTTTGGAGCCCTTTATCTTTGATGTACGCGGACATTTGTTTAGTAACAGTGGTACGGGCAACTGGTTCGCCTTTTGGGGAACCAAGGAATGTAGAGAGTTCGTGTGTGATAGGTCCAGGGCGAGCGAAACCACTGGGGGCAGTTTGAGCTTTGCGGGTACGCTTCTTTTTAGGTTGCATAGTTTTTCCGAGCTTTTTGACCATTTGAGTAGTCGCTTGGATCATTTTACCAACTTGTGCGTGAAGTTCTTTCATCTTAGCAAGTTCTTCCATAACAGATTCAACGGTTACAACCTTTTTCTCTTGTTCATCCTTAGCGGGATCGGGAACGGTGGGGGGAGCGGATTTAGTGACTTTCGCTTTCTTAGGTTCGGTTTTGGTTTTAGGAGGCATATTCGTAATTATAGTACTTGTATATTCTTTAAATTAATTTTCGACGCATACAGCATATGGACGATTTTACACATCTTTTCAATGAATCAATCGATTTGATCATTTTAGAATATAACAAAAAAGAAAACAAAGACAAAGTTGAAAAAAATATCCTTGACCCAATCGTTATGTATCTTGGACATCAATTATGGCCATATATTCTTACCGTAAGTATTCTATTATGTTTAATGTTTGTTATACTATTTTATCTCATTTATAAAATGAGTCACGTCAAATCATCATTGTCGTCAATGAATGCATAGTCATTTGTGGCAGGAATATCAGAAAAGTCAATAATCTTCGACTGATCTATGCCATACAAAGCTGTTGACCAAGAAGGATTTGCCCTGTATGATAAAACACCATTCCAAAACGTTCGCATTACTGGTAGATACTCTTCAAACCACTCTTTATTTCTGGGTATCTCAAGAATGTCTAATATTTCTTTGTCACCCGGCTCCATTACAGGACGATACTGTATAAAGTAGCATTTATCAATGTTTAAAGTTTCCATGCACACTTGAACTTGTGGATAATAATACGCAGGTATTTCATGTTTTATTTCACGTTTTAAAGGACATTTAACTTCAATAAGTTCACACGTTTCCGTAAGTCCATCTGGGCTACCCCCCAACCACGTATGTTCGGGGTGTACAAATATACCAACGTCGTGGACCTTGTGACCGGTTATTTCTTCAAATTTTTTTATTGCCACATCTTCATATTTAGTGCCATGCGCGGTTGCTTCTGTTTCAAAACGAGGTCCTCCAGACGGTTTACGTTTATTGATAAGAAGTTGTTTAGGCGAACTATATGGATTTTTCCCAATTGCCGTTGCTACGTCACTTGCTGTAAGCATTTTTTCTCGCACAGCAAACCATTCCTCTGTTCTTTGTACAATTGTATCTTTTGCAAGAATGTCTCTGAAATCTGGCATATTATATTTATTATAATAACATGAACAAACCCTTAAATAATGTTATGGAAACATCTTATAACCCATATTTGAAAACAACTGTTGTGACATTCACGGTTATTTCCGTTATTCTCATGGTATACGCGTTCTTAGCCTTATTCTTAGGATTGTCTCCTCTATCATCTTCAAACCCATTCGTATTTACAGAAATTGTGAATCAATTCAGTATACTCAATATTTTACGCCTCATACTGAACGTCGCAGTCGCAATTGGCGTATTACTGTTTGTGTTCCTCGGTACAAAGGATATTCTCGAACAACGTGTTATGTTTGATTGATTCATAACATTTAATTAATATTATTCATATTATTATTCTCATTTTGTCTAAAATACAAAGGATAATAATATTAATAATGCCAATATGTCCTAGATGTGGAAAATGTTTGAGTTCAGAACAAGCATTATCGTACCACCTTAATAAAAAGTATAAATGCGGCACATGGGCATGTATGAAATGTAGTCAAAAATTCGACACTAAATTACAACTTCAGTTGCACGAAATGCACTGTGGTGTAATAGAAAGAGATTATCCAGACTACGGCGTTCTAAGAAAGATGTATGATAATTGTAGAAATACAATGTGTGAAATTGACAATGGTATAATCGTAAGATCAAACAACAACTTGTTCATAGGTTCTCGAATAGATATGATTCCCGAATATACTTTCAAGAACGATTCAATTCTCATCGTGTAAAATGCTTCATAGAAATATATATATCTACATAATGTTCGCGTGTTCAAAATGTAAGAAAATGTTAAGTTCAAGGCAAGCATTACAATATCACATGAAAAGCAGTAAGTGCTTACATAAATCATCGTCCGAAGAAAAGATGAGGCTCGAATCAGAAATAATTATAGAATGTACGCGAGATGGTTATATCAAAGATTACAAGAAAAAAGGTACACCATTAAGATGTTCGAGTATCATAGGTAAATCATTATATGATTTGATCGATGATACGAGTAAATATGAACTAAGCCTAGTTCACATTCAAGCGCTAGCGCACAAAGAAGGTGTTTTTAGACAAGATTCTATAATTATAAACAGTGTTTTATGTTCCGAAATCATAAGTTTTTCTTGTATAATTACAGCAGATGATATATGTGTACAAGTATATTTATCAGATGGGATCCCTGTGACACGCGAATAAGGAAATATATCCGACTGTCCTTGTTAACTCTGCGAACTATGTCTGACACGTACAAGTCCTATATATTTTTTTAAAATGAAAGTATGAACATTACATTTGGGATTTTATCAAAAAACAATCAGCGAAATGTAAATAATATTGTTGATAGTATAATATCTCAAAATATCCCATCATATGAGGTATTCATATTAGGTGCCGTTGAAGATACATGGCACATGGAAAACATACATATCATTCAAGATGATATTGATAATAACAAAAATCATATAACAAAGAAAAAGAACGACATAATTCGAAATGCAAAGTACGAAACTATTGTTATCATGAAGGATTACTTAAGACTATCGAGTGATTGGTACAAAGGACTCTTAAAATTCGGAGAATGTTTTGACATACTCATGAATAAAATAGTCGATAACAGGGGTAGAAGATATCTCGATTGGATATGGGAAAATCCGAGAGTTGGAGATGGTAGAAATGTATCATATGACGCAGTGGGACATCCCAGGATGTTTTCCCCAGGTGCATTTACAATGGCAAAAAAATATGTATTTGATGAATTTTTGTTCAATGAAAAAATGGTGGGACTAGGAAGACCCACGGATGTTCAATGGAGCAATAGAGCCATGGAAAAATACTCATATCTTATGAATATTCATTCATCATGTGAACTCATAGATAGACACAACAGGTATCCTAAGTTTAGGAGAATGTGCGATTGTGAACTTTGTATCGTAAAAGATGAACATTAAAATTATTTATAAGGGTAAATGAGGATTGTTGAATTCGGTCCAAATATTGTTGATCACTCAGAAAAAATAACGTTCGTAAACTATTCAGATGTTGTTGCCATTAAAAAAAGACTGTTATTCGACGATGTTCAAAGCGACAAAACGATATACACAGGTAAAGGTATTCATGGGTTCGCGGCTCTGTTATTCGGAATGTTGTGTAACGCTACGATCATCATAGCAATCGACGCTCCGTCATTTCTTGATACGAATAACAAAGAGTTATACAATGATACAAGAATTTTTGATCATTCGTTTCTAAGAGAACATCAAGATGTACTCGCACACATAGAACCCGATTGTAAGACGAAATGCATTATGAATGTACCCACTTCTGACGTACAAAAAATCCATAACGAACGTGTACATTTGATGTTAGACAACACGATAATAACAAATGATTATCAAAATGAAATGATGCGCCCTATATCTGAAACACCAAGACGCATAAAAGATGTCATACCTTGTATAACTTCGAGACCTTTCCGAGCAGGAAACTTCAATAATTATCATCACTTTTGGGTAGATCACATCATTTCAATTGTTGACCACTGTCATGCGCACGCTATGCTTAAAATTAAATTATGTAACAAAGAAGCTTTGATCGCTAATCATTCGGTTAAAGTTCTGAAAATGTTTGGAATAGATGCACAGATGACATACGATGAAAGTGGCATAATTGTACAAGGGAAAAATCCTAAATTTACGAATTGGGACAAAAATCTGATAGATAAAGTGCGAAATATTACATCTTGGAAAACACGCGAACCTTCTGACGTTGTGTATATTAAGAGACCAAGAACAAAAAGATATATTGATAACGAAGAAGAATTTATGAAATCACTCGAAGAGTTTAATGCGAAATGTGTTTCTGTAGAAACAATGTCTATACAGGAGCAAATTGATACGTTTTCAAACGCAAAGATTGTTATAGGTCAGTATGGTTCAGGATTGACAAACGTCATGTTTATGAAACCTGGAACATGTTGCATTGAAATTGATAAAAGTTATAGGAAAAGATATGATGTTTTATGTCATTTTTTTGAGATTAAACATTTCCATTTTCAGAGTGTAGAACATGATATATCAACGATGAAAAGTAAAATTGAATCAGAAAAAGCACCTGTAAATATAAACAAGTGTATGGATTTCATTAGAAAAACGGCTTTTCCCTGATGTACTTAATCAAACATGATTTAGACCCACTCATCAAAATACGTTCTTCGTTAAGAGTTGTGTAAAGAGGTGATGTTCCTCTCATGTTATTCCAGAAAACTAACATTCCTTTGCGAGGCTTGATTCGTTTCGTAAGAATTGGAAATACAAGTTCACCTTCCTGTTCTTCCGTAACATCATCAACGTATAGAATAGCAGTCATTTCTCGATTGCCACTTTTTCCACACAAATGAAGTTCATTTGCTTCAAAATAATCAGTATGAGGTTTGAAAAATCCACCTTCTTCATAATGAATTCCTTGGATGGGTTCTCCTCGTACAATATCTGCCCCGATAATGTCACATATTTTCTTATTTACAATGTGAATAAGAGGTTCGTTAACATCAATAATCGAAGTTTTACTTTTTCTGAAATTATCAACAGTAGTAGTAATCGTAGAGTCAACCATGTTTTTAGTAATGATTTCTTTCAACTTGTTACACACTTCTTCGTCAAATGCATTTTCAAAAACATTCAGCTTAATCGTTGGATCGACTTCAATTGGTCTCTTTTTAGATTCAGGTATAGCTTCAGGTTCGGTCGGTTCGGATTTAATCTTAATTTCCTTACCAGCGTCTTCAATCGTTTGTTCATCTGAAACAGATTCTTTATT
>CERI01020816.1_pt1 | contig 23311 bp, 25 predicted proteins | sample 350261 | NCBI WGS metagenome assembly CERI01 (sample SAMEA2620979, study PRJEB7988) | marine metagenome | isolation source: saline water (ENVO:00002010), including
CTGTATCTTATTTAAGTCAAGTAAGTCGCGCAAGAACATTCGGGTTTGCTAAAGATATTGAATTATTACGTAAAAATAACTTAGCATTGGGTGGCAGTGTAAATAATGCAATAGTAATAGATGACTACAAGGTTGTGAATGAAGAGGGTGTTCGCTTCGAAGATGAATTTGTAAAACATAAAATATTGGATGCAATAGGAGATTTGTATTTATTAGGCCACGGATTAATTGGTTCTTTTTCTGCTTATAAGTCGGGACATCATTTGAATAATCTTTTACTAAGAGAGTTAGTTAATAACCAAGATGCATGGGAAGAAGTTACCATAGAAGATAATGAAAAATCTCCAATATTTTATAGCACGCCTGAGCCGCATATTGTTCAGTCATAATCAATAATTGTCACTTTTATATCATTAATTTTACAGAAAGTATTGTTCTTAAGAATGTCAATATACTTCTGTTTTTCAAATCTCATTAGTGTTGCAATAGAACTATTTTTACAACTTATTATAAGCACATCGTCTTTAACAGAACCTACTTCTATATTATCAAGAACATTCTTTGGGAAAACATCTGAAATATAGCAAGTTAAGTCTTTGATTAAAGCATTCTTGTTGATAACATGCACAGGTATGAATGACGATATTTTTTTCATAATCTATTATACTGATTGTACGACAATAAACTCATTTTATACAATTTTATATAAACTATTATGATATCAAATTTCATTAAAAATATATTTGGAAGTAGAAATGGTCGTATTCTTAAAGAATATGCCCCTCTTGTTAAAAAGATTAATGGGTTAGAGGATAAGTATCAAAAATTCTCACAATCAGACTTTCAATTGGAAACTAAGCTGTTAAGGGAGAAGTTCAAAGAAAATAATGATCTTGATTGTATTTTAGCTGAAGCATTTGCACTAACTCGAGAGGCATCCATCAGAACATTAGGTTTAAGACATTTTGATGAGCAGCTTCTTGGAGGTATTGCTCTGCATTTTGGTAAAATAGCTGAAATGAAAACAGGTGAGGGCAAAACTCTAGTTTCTACATTACCTGCCTATCTTAACTCGTTATCGGGTCAATCTGTATTTATAATTACTGTGAATGATTATTTGGCATTGAGGGATTCAGAATGGATGGGTGAAATATTTAACTATCTTGGGTTATCTGTAGGAACGATTACAAGTTCTTTAGCACCAGATGAGAGAAAGAAGGCATATGAATGTGATGTTATTTATGGAACTAATAATGAATTTGGTTTTGATTATTTAAGAGATAATATGGCTTTTAGTAAAAATGAAAAGAACCAGTCTGTACTTAACTATGCAATCATCGATGAAGTTGACTCTGTACTTATCGATGAAGCTAGAACACCATTAATTATTTCAGGTTCAAATAATAAAGTTAATAATACTTATTCTCATATTAATTTAGCAATAAAAAGTTTTTTAAAAAACAACGATAAAGATCTATATATTATTGAAGAAAAACAAAAATCAGTTTCGTTAACAGAAAAAGGACAGTCATTAATTGAGAAAATATTATTGTCTAATAAACTTATTGAGACATCATCAGATATTTATAGTACAAATAATATACAGCTATTCAGTCACATCGATTCTTCATTAAAAGCTCATCTAATTTATAAAAAAGATATTGATTATGTTGTAGAAAATAATGAAATTATTATCATTGATGAATTTACTGGAAGAAAAATGACAGGAAGAAGATGGTCCGAAGGTTTACATCAGTCAATAGAAGCGAAAGAGAACGTATCAATTAAACAAGAAAATCAGACATATGCATCTATTACATTTCAAAACTATTTTCGTATGTTTAAAAAAATATGTGGAATGACTGGTACTGCTGATACAGAAGCAGAAGAGTTTCATCAAATCTATAATCTTGAAGTTATACAAATACCACCTCATAAAAAAATGATTAGAGACGACAAAGTTGATTTAGTATTTCTTACTCAAAAAGAAAAATATGAACATATTTTGAAGGAGATTATAGAAATACATAAAACTAAACAACCTATTTTAGTAGGAACAGCATCTGTAGATGCTTCAGAAGGTATTTCAAAAGCACTTAAAAGTCATAAAATTAAACACAATGTACTCAACGCTAAATATCATCAAAAAGAAGCAGAAATAATCGAAAATGCTGGAGCTTTAGGTTCTATTACGATTGCTACTAATATGGCAGGTAGAGGAACTGATATTGTTTTAGGCGGAAAAAAGGAGGATGAGCATGATGAGCAATGGAATACAAATAATAAAGCAGTTAAATCTCTGGGCGGTCTATATGTATTAGGAACTGAAAGACATGAATCTAGAAGAATTGATAACCAATTAAGAGGTAGATCAGGTAGACAGGGAGATCCTGGGGTTTCTAGATTCTTTTTATCTTTAGAGGATAACTTAATGAGAATATTTGCATCAGATAAAGTATCAGAGATAATGAAAAAACTTGGAATGGAGGAAGGTGAAGCGATTGAACATAAATGGGTATCTAAATCTATTGAAAATGCACAAAAAAGAGTTGAAGCTCATAATTTTGATATACGAAAGACCCTTCTTGAATATGATGATATTTCAAATGAACAAAGAAAACTTATTTATAAACAAAGAAATTATATTATTGATAATGATGCAGACACATTATTATCTACTATAGTATCAAATTATGTTTCTGATTTTATTGATATTAACAAAGAGGATCTAACATCGCATAATGTTGAATTATCAGAATTGAATGACACAATAAGCTCTGATTTTCTTATTGATTTTAATATTAGAGAAACAATAAAAGATGATGTTATTAATATAGATATATTAAAGGAAAAACTTATTACTCTTCTACTAGATAAAGTTAAAAAAAATACAATCAATATAACGCCAGATGAATATAACGAACTTATAAGAAATATATCATTAGCTGTTATAGATGAAGAATATCGTAATCATTTAAGTTCAATGGAGTATTTACGACAATCAATAGGATTAAGAGGGTATGCACAGAAAAATCCAAAAAATGAATATAAAAGAGAATCATTTGAAATCTTTAATTTAATGCTTATGGACATAAGTAAAGAAATATTAAAGATATGTTGCAGAATAAAAATAGATAATTATAATTCTACTTCTAAAAAAACAACAATACCTAGTAACATGCAGAAAAACGAAAGTGATTATTCAAATGAAAATATATCAAGAAATTCGCCATGTCCATGCGGATCTGGTAAGAAATATAAAAGATGTCATGGAAAAATATCATGAACTCTAAATTTGTAACTCTATCATTAGGTATTAAGAAAAATAAACTTGACGGATTATTAATAAAACTTCCAGATTTTAGTACTACAGTAATGATTTCAACTTTAAATAAATTTGCAGCTGCACCTGTTCTTATCTCAAAAGATAATATTAAAAAATCTAATTCAAAATATATTTTTATAAACTCGGGAAATGCAAATGCGTGTACAGGTAAAGAAGGAGTTGATAACGCAAATAGTATTTTAACACTACTTTCTAAACAACTTCATTGCAAAACAAGTGAAATATTAATTATGTCTACAGGTATTATTGGAAGACAATTGCCAATAAGTAAAATATTAAAATCTATATCAAAAAATTCATTTAATATTTATTCTCCACTAAGGGAAGCTGCATCTTCAATTATAACTACGGATAAGTTCCCTAAGTATCTATCAAAATCATACATGATAGGCTCTAAAAAAATTACATTCAGAGGTATGTGCAAAGGAGCGGGCATGATTGAACCAAACATGGCTACGATGCTTGGATTTATTGAGACTAACGTTAATATTAAAAAATCCTTACTAAAAAAATATCTAAAACATTGTGCAAACTTGTCTTTTAATAGTATTTCTGTAGATGGTGATATGTCAACAAACGATTGTCTCGTACTTACTTCTACTGGAAAACTAGACTTAGATCTATCAAAGAATTCTATTCTTAATAGTTTTCTTGAATATGCAACTGATTTCTTTATAAAAATGTCTTCATTAATAGTGAAAGACGGCGAAGGAGCAACTAAAATAATTAAACTTAATATTATTAATGCTGATTCTATAGGTTTGGCACAAAAGATTTCTAGGAAAATATCACATTCATTACTTGTTAAAACTGCTATGTATGGAGAAGACCCAAATTGGGGAAGAATTATTGCAAGCTTGGGTTCCATAAAATCACCATCAATTGATGTGAATAAAATAAAATTATCTATAAATAAACTATTATGTTTCAAAAATGGTGTTCCAAAAGACGACGGATCTATTAAACTTAAGAATTCAATGAAAAAAAATAAAATTGAAATAACTGTTGATTTAGATATTGGTAAACATCAGCAAACACTCTATTTTTCTGATTTATCTCACGAGTATGTACATATCAATTCTGAATATACTACATAATGCACTTCAATGAAGTTGATATATCAATAGCACTAATTAAACATCGCTCATCCTTTATCTGTATACAAAGAAATAAGCATCCTTACGACAAATATATTGAATTTCCAGGAGGAAAACTTAACGCTAATGAAACATCGTCAGTATGTATTATCAGAGAGCTTAATGAAGAACTAAATATTAATCTAAAAAAATTTAAATACATAAGTTCTATAAAACATTTATATGATAATACTTTAATAAAAATTAATATTTTTAAAGTCTTCCAGTACAGCGGTATTATTAAATCGAATGAAAATCGTAATATTATAGTGTATGAGAATAACTCACCATATAAAGTATTGCCGACACATCATAGGATTCTGAATACTCTACGGATTCCAAGACTATTGAAAATTCTTACTCCTAATGACTTTGATAGTAAAAATTCTATCAACTTATCTCTATATAAAAATATAAGATTGAGGAATATTTCTTATGATTACTATAAATCTAATGTAGAGGCTTTATTAATTAAACAAAATTACACAGGTTACTTAACAATAGACTATCCTTTTAATCTTGAATGGAAAGATAATTTTGATGGCATACATTATAAAAGTAGCTATCTTGACAAGTTTCAGCCGACAAAAAAAATATCTCCTTATTTATATTCAGCTTCATGTCATAATCTTGAAGATATTAAGTTATGTAATTTAAAACTTTTTGATTATATTTTGCTTTCACCAGTTCTCAAAGAGCATGATAACCATCACCCATTAGGCTGGGTAAAATTTTCTAAACTAAGTAAAAAATCATATATGCCGACATATGCCCTTGGAGGATTGTCATCATCGGGTAAAGATTTATCAGTTGCCATAGATAATAGCGGATACGGATTAGCCGGTATTACACAAATCTAATCATATGTAACATAAATCTATTACAAACGTAACATTATCTTTTAACTGTATAAGCTTATTATCCTCATTAAGCGTCATGAAAGTAACTGTAGCTCTATGTGGTCCTAGACTTATTCTTGGAAAATAGTAGTTATCTGAATGCATAGTTATTCTTAAAAGCCTAATTTTCTTTTCAACCTCTAACTTAAGTAAATAAAAACCATTAGTTGCAGATAGTTCTGATGTCTCAGAACTTCTTCGTAAGATTTCAAGACAAAAATATATAGAATTTTCAATAGGTTTAAGAACCTCTAACCATAAGTTTATATGATTTATTCTCATTGAATGATCTCTTGTGAGCCAGTAATCCAGTTCAGTACTTAAAGTATCATAATGTTTAACATTGAATTGAAAAAACTCATCATGATTTAGAGCCTCTAAATAATTAGTTTCAAGAGCATGTAAGTCACTTAATATTACATCCTGTTTTTCCATAATTGAATTTAGCTTTGTTTTGTCAGAGTTATCTAATTTTATATATTCTTGATATCTCGATTTATGAAAATCTATCTCTCTTATTAGCTCGCTCTTAACTTCGCTTCTCGCCAGAGTATTATAGATTAATATTAAGTTATGAAGAGTAGTATATGAATCATAGGCTGTATCAATTTCTTTATGATATTTAACTTTAAGAAAATAATCTTCTAATTTTAAAAACTTTCGAATTCTCTCATCAATCGGCTCTTCATAAATTGCAGCATGTGAGTCTGATAAATTATTCATGATTTGATAATATCCTTTTCAAAATATTTATTCAAAGCATGAATGTTGTGATTATTAAATATGATAATGTCGCAGCATTCCTTTATTAATTTATAATCATTTTGGTATGAATTAATTTTATTAAAGTATGTCATGTCTGAGTTCTCTAACATTTCGAAACGGTTAGTTCTATTCTGAAAATCTGAATCTATGAATATTGATTTGTTATTTTTAATTAAATCATAATTAGCTTTAATGGGAGGCAATTCTATAAATAAATTATTTTTCGAATTAAGTTCTTCTAATAATATTTTGTGAACTATTGGGTGTATTATTTTCTCTATTTTATCTTTACATTCTATTGATTTAAAAAATAATTCTTTTATTTTAGCTTTCGGACTATCTCTAAATTCTATCATCTCAAAACACTCTTCAAGCGATTCTATTATTTTTTTCGTTTTGTATAATTGATTAACCAAATCATCTGACTTGATTATTTGGAATCCTTTTTTTTTTGCAATATTTAAGAATGTACTTTTACCAGAACATATAAGACCGGTAATTATATAATTCATTATCTAAAAATTATGGTAAGAACTATACCGATAATCATTATTATTAACAAAGTAATCAGTAATGGCTGTCTATCTTTCATATTTGTTCGGGCACTCATCTATATCACCTCTAGTTACACACATTTTTTGTTTAAGTACGTGATAACCACATTTTTTACACATTACCATATTATCGACATTATTTGTCCTTTCTTTTGTTTGCTTATTCATTTTAATAAGGAAATAAACAACAATCACGGTTATAATAATAATTAGAAACTTCATATTTTATATATGAAATTATTTCATATAAAACTGTATTATTAAATAAAACAATTATGAACAATCAAGAAAAAATAGATTTTATTTCAAATTGGATAAGTCATTATGTCAATAATATGTCTAATCCAGCCAAATCACTTATTATTGGAATATCTGGTGGTATTGATTCTGCACTTACAAGTACATTATCTTGTCTTACAGGTATTGAGACAATTGTACTATCATTACCTATTAAGACGAACTCTAATACAAGCGACTTAAGTGAAACTCATGGTAAATGGTTACTTAAAAACTTCACCAATGTTACTTTTGAAACCATTGATTTAACATTAATCTATAATGAATTTAATTCAGCTCTTTGTAACTTGAATCAATATTCTGATTTAGGTTTTGCTAATTCAAAAGCAAGATTGAGAATGATGACTCTTTATCAAGTTGCGGCGTCAAATAATGGAATAGTAATAGGTACAGGTAATAAAGTGGAAGATTTTGGTGTAGGATTTTATACAAAATATGGTGATGGAGGGGTTGATATATCCCCAATTGCTGATCTCATGAAATCAGAAGTTAAAAGCTTAGCTAAACATTTAAATATCGATAAGGAAATATTAAATGCGCCACCAACGGATGGATTATGGGACGATGAAAGAACAGATGAAAAACAGCTTGGAATGTCATACAACGACCTTGAGGAGGCAATGAACAATACTTTATCTTCTAACAGGTCTAAATATGAGAATATAAGAAACGCAAACTTGCATAAGATTGAACCTATACCGATTTGCAAGCTACCAAAAAAATAACTTTTAAAAAAGGCCTAACCCAAACAAGGACGAATCTTCTTTCTCTGTTACCTTATTAACATTGCGAATCTGAACTGAACCTTCGTCTAGAACATAAGTGTAATTAGTAAAATTTGTTACAAGCACGTCTGCAGCCTCTTTAGCTAAATCATACGTTCCTAATTTATTATAGCTATCAACAAGAACAATTAATGCTTCTTCAGTACTAGGTGCCCCTGGATATTTTTCAAGCATATATTTAGCCCTTTCACTCGACGCTAGATAGGCACCTCTCTTTAGATAATATTTCGCTACATATACCTCATGCTTTGCCATGCTATTTCTTAAAAAGATAAGTCTATTACTAGCATCATCAGCATATTTACTGCCTTTAAATTTATTAGTAATTAATAAAAAATCATCATATGCAGTTTTAAGTCTTGATACGTCATACTTAGAAACATCTTGTCCTAGAAATTCTTGGAAGAAAGGTTGTTCTTTTTCTAAATTTGAAAGTGCTCTTAAATAATACGCATAATCTAGACTGGAATGATTTGGATATAAATCAATAAATCTATCACATTCTGCAATCGTGTCATCTTTTTGTCCCAAATCATAGTATGCGAAGGCTAGATCAAGGATTGATTGTTGTGAATAAGTTGAAAAGGGAAATTTAGCTTCTAATGTTTCAAATATTTGAACAGCATTAGGAATATCAGCATTTTCTAAAAAGATGGACCCTTCATTATATAGCTCAACCTCTGTCATTGTTTTATATGGATCTACTTTTGCTTTTTCTAGAAAAGCGCAGCCCTGTATAACAAGCAATATTATTATAACAAAGGAAAGATTTAATTTTCTCATCGTTATATGATTATAGCATGAATGATTCTCATGTTTATAATTTTACATTAGAAGTAGATGAGCCGAATAGAATTGATAAACTCTTGTCTAATTATTTTATAGAGTATTCTAGAGCAACTGTTCAGAAATGGATAATTAATAAAGATGTTTTAATTGATGGCAAAACATGTACACAAAAAGATAAAATTAAATCAAATTGTAATGTTTCAATAAACGTTAAAACTAAACCTAAAATCAATTTAATTCCAGAAAATATTGATATAGAAATTATAGATGAAACTAATGATTATATTATTGTAAACAAATCATCTGGAATGGTTACTCACATTGCACCTGGAAACTACACAGGAACTTTACAAAATGCACTATATTATAAATACCCAGAATTATCTAACGTACCTAGAACAGGTATTATACATAGGTTAGATAAAAATACGTCTGGCATACTAGTAGTATCAAGAAATTTATCTTCACATAACAACTTAGTTCAGCAATTACAAAATAAGAAATTCATTAAGATATATCATGCTCTAGTATCAGGATTTATTGATAAACCTATAGTTATTAACGAACCTATCGGAAGACATTCTGTTAATAGAAAAAAAATGGCAATAAGTATAAATGGCAAAGATGCGCTATCAAAAATAAAGCTCTTAAATAGATTAAATAAGTCATCTCATATCGAAGTACAAATTATAACTGGCAGGACACATCAGATAAGGGTTCACTTATCTCATATTAATAATCCTGTAATAGGAGATAAGTTATATGGTTTTAGAAAAAATATATTTAACAAAGATAATGACATACTTGCAAATATAGATATGAAATTTGAACAATATTTACATGCGCGATCTCTATCATTCATTGATCCCGCAACACAAAAAGTAAAAAAATATACTGCAGATTATCCAAAAGAATATATTGGCTTGTTAGAAAAGCTTCATGAAAAAAATTAAAATTACTAATTATAATATTAATTGGAATATTCCTGATAATATCGGATTTCTCATCTCATCTAACGAATCTGGATATAGTTCAGGTAAATTTAAGCATGCTAATTTTTCATACTCAGTAGGCGATGATAGACTAACGGTTAGAGCGAACATCGAGTCTGTTAAGGAATCAAATAAGATTGATTATATTTGTTTTATGAGACAAACACATTCAAATAAAGTGAGAAAAATTATTGAATATGACTCTAATATCAACTGTGATGCAATTTTTACTCTTAATAAAGAAATATCTTGTGCTGTTCTTACTGCTGATTGTGTTCCTATTTTAGTCACAGATATCACCGGAACCATTATTGGTTGTATACATGCTGGCTGGAAAGGTCTTAGATCAAATATTATAGAAAACTTTTTTAACACTATTTCTAATATTAAAATATCTAATTTTAAAGTCCTTATAGGACCGTGTATTAGTAAAAATAGATATGAAGTTAAGGATGATGTATTTAGCTCGTTTCCAAGACATGCTAAATATTTTACTAAGATTAAATCCAATAAATATAATATGGATATTAGACTTATTGCATATGATATTATAACTAAATTAGGTATCACTGATGTTACAATATCTAAATCATGTACTTATGATGATAAGTTATACTCATATAGAAAAAATAATATTACAGGAAGATTTATTTCTTTAATTTGGTTTAAAAAATGATTGTTGAATATATAAAAAAGCTTAAAGTCTTTCACATTCTTGCATTAATAGTAACACTAGGCTTACTTTACGGTGCAATTAACCTGTACTTCAAAATACAATTTTATAAATCTTTTGCTAATAAGACTAGAATTGTATCAGTAGTTACTGAGAAAGTGCATGTTAGTTCTATTAATAAAGTCTTTCCTGCTACTTCGGTGATAGAATCAAAAAAATCATATGATGTAATTTCAAAAACTGATGGAATACTTAATGATATCTTTTTCAATGAGTCATCCTTCGTAAAAAAAGGGGATAAGTTATTTTCTATACTCTCCACTACTTCTATCGGTGAGATTATAATATATGCTCCATTCAATGGCTTTGTAGGTATTACCGAATATAAAATAGGTGATAAATTAAAAAATGGAGATTTACTCCTCACTCTTGATGACATGGCTTTTATGAAAGCTTATTTATATCTACCCGAAAAGATTCTACCTCAACTTAAAGGTCAAATTAAATACATAGCTGGCACTAAACTCTATCCTAATGAAAAATATTTTGGAATAATTAGTAATATAGATCAGAGGGTAAATACTGAAACAAGAACTTTAAAATCGTATGCATTAATAGAAAATAAGAATGGATTATTGCGACCAGGATTGTTATTGAATTTTAATATAATATTAGATGAAATCGACAATGCAATTCTAGTTCCTGAACAATCTATTCTTACGGCTAAAGATTATAGCTATGTCTTCATTACTGATAAAAATATTGCAAAGCTTAAAAAAGTAGAGAAAGGAATAAATAATAATGGTAAAACTCAAATACTAAAAGGTTTAAACTCAGATGACTTCGTAGTTACACTCGGACATGAGAAGCTTAAAGATGGTTCAAAAATTAAAATAATTAAAAGATAATGCATATATCGGAAACTACTGTCAGAAGGCCCGTACTTGCAACCGTACTTAGTTTATTTGTCATTCTAATTGGTCTTGCTTCCTATGATAAACTTACCATAAGAGAATATCCTGATATCGATAGACCTGTTGTAACTGTTACAACGATATATACGGGCGCTTCTTCAAAAATTCTTGAGAGAGATGTCACAGAAATTATTGAAGATTCATTATCTGGTATATCAGGAATAAGAGAAATAACATCAGAAAGTAGAGATGAGCTTTCAAAGATTAGAGTAGAATTTACACTAGAGACGAATCTAGATACAGCAGCAAATGATGTTAGAGATAAAGTTTCCAGAATAGTTACTTTGTTACCCAGTGAAGCTGAATCTCCTCGAGTAGCTAAATCTGACTCTGACGCTCGCGCAATAATGTGGATTGGATTCTCCAGTGATATATTAACTTCAATTCAACTTAATGACTATTTAGACAGGAACGTTATAGATAGATTGTCTATACAACCTGGAGTAGCATCGATAACTATTGGTGGTGAACGCAAGTATTCTGTAAGGATTTGGATGAATCCAGAACAAATATCATCAAGAGATATAACTATCATTGATGTTATTCAAGCAATTAAAAATGAAAATATTGAAAGAGGTGCAGGTCGTTTTGAGTCAATACAAAGAGAAATTGGCTTAAAATTAGACTCAAAGCTAACTACTTTAAATGACTATAATAAAATCGTAATTAAACATTATGGTGATTCAAAAATATACCTATCTGATGTTGCAAGGATTGAAATTGGGCCTGAATCAAAAAGAGGTTTCTTAAGAGCAAATAAAAAAAGCGCAATAGGACTTGGTATTGTTAGACAAACTAAATCTAATGTTTTAGATGTAGCAAATAGTATTAAACAAGAGCTTGAAATAATTAGACCTTCTCTGCCAGAAAGTATCGATATGACTATTGGCTATGATCAATCTAAATTTGTCAATGAATCAATTAGTGAAATTAGATTTGCTCTTACAGTCTCGATGATATTAGTTATACTTATTATATATTATTTTCTATCATCAAAAGCTGCAACAATTATACCTGCAGTAACTATTCCAATTTCTATTATTGGTACTTTTTTTATAATTTATATTTTTAACTATTCCTTAAATGTACTAACATTTTTAGCTTTAGTTTTAGCAATTGGACTAATAGTTGATGACTCAATTGTTGTCATGGAAAATATAAAAAGAAGAATAGAAAGTGGAGAAGATAATTATTCAGCATCAATTAACGGAGCAAAACAAATTACATTTGTCGTCATTGCTACTACACTTGTCTTGGTTAGCGTTTTTCTTCCTCTGTCATTTATGGGTGGCAAAACTGGGAGGCTTTTCATAGAATTTGGTGTCGTATTATCTTTTGCTGTAATAATTTCAAGTTTTATTGCTTTAACATTGACACCAATGATGTGTTCAAAATTACTTGAGAAAAATCAAAAAGTATCTAATAGACGTTTATTTACTAACTTTAAAGAATTCTATGAAAAATCACTATTAGTATCGCAAAAAAGACCAAAGATTGTCTATGTCGTAACTATCATTTTTATAATAATTTCAATATTACTGTTTCAATTTATTCCAAAGGAACTAGCGCCAGCAGAAGATCGAGGCCTTTTTATTGTATCTGTGAATGCACCCGAGGGATCTTCTTTAGAATATACAAATGGAATGGTGAAGAAAGTTGAAAACATTTTAACAGAATATGTTGATCGAGGTGAGATCAAAACTGTATTTGCAATTGTTGCTCCTGGTTTCTCTGGCGAACCAGGTAATGTAAATTCTGCATTTATATTTGCTTCACTCACTCCATGGGAAGATCGCTCTAGGCATCAAAAAGATATTGTAAGAGAGATATTTCCAAAATTAATTTCTATGCCTGGTGCTATGATTTTTACTATCAATCCTCCAAGCCTAGGACAAAGTCCTTTTAAATCACCTGTAGGTTTTGTAATAAGTGGAACAGATTATGATCAAGTGGGCGAATGGGGAAAAGATATACAAAATATATCAGAGGATATTGGGCTAAGAAACGCAAGGATTGACTATAAAGTTGATAAGCCTCGCTTGAACTTAAAAATTGATAGAGATGCAGCATCTAATTTAGGAGTCTCAGCTGATGATATAGCAACGACACTAGATGCTTTATATGGTTCGCGTAAAGTTACAAATTTTTCATATGACGGTCTAACATATAACGTAATAGTTAAGGCAGATGATGAATATTTAGTAAATGAAACAAATCTTGATAATATATTTATTAAGTCAAGCGATACTAGAAAACTTATACCATTAAGTAATCTAGTTAGTAATTCAATTGAAGCAACAAGTAAAAGTTTAAAACGAGTTAACAGATTACCATCCGTTACACTATCATCTTCAATTATTCCAGGTTCTTCTTTAGGTACTATATTAAATGATTTGATTGAAGCATCTTCTGATATTCTTCCTTCGAATGCAAAAGTATCGTTTGCTGGCTCATCGAAGGAATATTTTGAAACCGGTTATAAATTAGAACTAACTATATTGCTTGCTATATTAGTAGTATATTTAGTTTTGTCAGCTCAATTTGAAAGTTTTAGAAATCCACTGATAATTATATTGACAGTTCCAATAACAATGACTGCAGGAATTTACTCTCTTTTTGTTACGGGCGGATCACTAAACGTATATAGTCAAATAGGTTTTCTAATGTTAATCGGTTTAATAGCTAAAAATGGTATTTTAGTTGTAGAATTTGCAAACCAGCTTAAAGCTGAAGGTATGAAAATATCTAAAGCTATTATTCAGTCATCAGTTATAAGATTTAGACCTGTAATTATGACAACGCTGTCTACGCTATTAGGCGCTGTACCTTTGGTTTTAAGTACAGGTGCTGGGGCAGAGAGTCGTTTCGCAATGGCAGTTGTAGTGTTTGGCGGTATTGCATTAGCCTCATTTGTAACGCTATATCTTATACCGGCTTTATATTTACTAATTGAAAGAGACGACTAGTTTTTTGGAATTATTTTTAAACCTTTTTGTTTTGAATAGAATGTTGATAAATCCACAATATCTTGGCTAGTCAATCCTGCAGCAAACCCGTTCATTATTGCATTTTTCCTTTTACCGCTCTTATATGAATTTAGCGTATGAATTAAATAATTTTTATATTGGCCTGCTAGTTTTGGATACATCTTATTATTGCTATTACCATCTGCACCATGACATGCGGAACATGTAGCAGATTTTTGTTCGCCTCGATTATAAACTTCATCAGCAATAGCTGTAGCATTTAATGATAATAATAAACATGTTATTGAAAGGTGCTTAATCATTTAACAGACTCAAAGTAGTTAGCTATATCCCTAATATCTTGATCTGATAAGCCAGAAGCATTTGCATGCATTGTTTCATGTTTACGATCAAGTTTTTGGTATGCTTTAAGTGCAGAAACTATGTAATCTGCATGTTGCCCGCCTAATTTCGGTACTTTATAAGTAGGATAGCTATTATTGTATCCCTCTATAGCATGACAACCTAAACATGTTTCCGATTTATCTTTTCCTGTGTAATTATCTGCATATACCGCAGTAGTAGTTAATATGATTAATGTTATGCTTTTGAGTATTGCTTTCATAAAATTTGTGGCATTATAGCATTAAATTTAAAAGAGATAAAAGAAGATTTTTTTTGTATAATGGCTCAGTGTCTATTAATGATTTGAATCAATAAAAAATGCCAATATACGAATATAAATGCGAGGATTGTGGAGAGGTTTTTGAAGCAATTCAAAAAATATCTGATGAAAAGCTTACTAATTGTAAGCTATGTAAAGATGGGAAAGTTCAAAGACTAGTATCTTCTCCTGGTTTTAGATTGAAAGGATCTGGCTGGTATGAGACTGATTTTAAAACTAAAAAATCAGATACAAAGAAAACGGATACATAAAACATGAAAAGAACACACTGCGGCGTTATTGATAGTACTTTTGTCGATAAAAACCTTACAGTAAATGGCTGGGTAAATACCAGAAGAGATCATGGTGGAGTAATTTTTATTGACTTGAGAGATCATACAGGACTTGTTCAAGTTGTATTTAATCCAGACATTAAAGAGATGTTTGAAAAAGCGCAAACTCTGAGAACAGAATATGTACTTGAGATCAAAGGGATTATTAAGAAAAGGTTACAAGGCACTTCAAATAAAGATATGTTTACGGGAGATATTGAATTAGTAGCAGAAAAGCTTACTATTCTAAATGAATCTAAAACAACGCCATTTAAGGTGAATGATGATAATACAAACGAAGATTTAAGACTTCAATATAGATATATTGATTTACGAGGATCTAAGATGCAAGACAATCTTAGATTTAGATCAAAACTGTATAATACAATCCGCAATCACCTTAGTGAACATCATTTTAATGAAATTGAAACACCTATCCTAACAAAACCTACACCTGAAGGAGCGCGTGATTACATAGTGCCGAGCAGAGTACATAAGGCAAATTTTTTTGCATTACCGCAGTCTCCACAACTATTCAAACAAATGTTGATGATATCAGGTATTGATAAATATTATCAAATTGCTAAATGTTTTCGCGATGAAGATTTAAGAGCTGATAGACAACCTGAATTTACTCAATTAGATATCGAATGTTCTTTTTATAATGAAGAAGATATTATGCAATTATCTGAATCGTTGATGAAAAAAATTTTTGTTAATTTAATTAATAAAGATATTTTATTAGAATTCCCCAGAATATCTTATAAGGATGCAATGGAAAAATATGGCTGTGATAAACCTGATTTAAGAAACCCTCTTAAGCTTAGGGAAATTTCAAAGTTATTACGTAATACAGAATTTAAGGTATTTCAAGACTGCACTAATAGTGCACAAAAAAGAATAGTAGCCCTTAATGTCCCTGGAGGGTCTGCAATTTCTAGAAAAAATATTGATGAATATACAGAATTAGTAAAAAAATTTGGCGCAAAAGGATTAGCATATTTTAAGATTGATAATATAGAAGATATCGAACATGGCATAAGTTCTCCAATTAAAAAGTTTCTAAGCAATCAAGAAATTGAAGATATTTTAGAAACTGTAAAACCAAAAAATGGCGATCTAATCTTTTTCTCTGCAGATACGACAGATACAGTGAATAGCTCAATGTCTGCCCTGATTTCAGAACTTGGTCATGATTTAGATTTACTTTCTGAAGAATATAAATTTGCATGGATTGTTGAATATCCAATGTTTGAATATGAGAAAAATACAGATAATCTAACTTCTCTTCATCATCCTTTTACGTCGCCATCAGAAATTAATTCAAATAATTTTGATGATAAAACTTTATCGAGAGCATATGATCTTACTTTAAATGGTAATGAAATAGGTGGCGGATCTGTTCGTATTCATAAAAAATCTCTACAAATGGAAGTATTCAAAGCTCTTAACTTATCTGACGATGAGATTGAAAATAAGTTTGGCTTTTTCTTAAAAGCTCTTGAATACGGTTGTCCCCCACATGCTGGTATAGCATTTGGACTGGATAGAATCGTAATGATATTGAAAAATCTTACATCGATACGCGATTCAATTGCATTTCCTAAGACTCAATCATCAGCTTGTTTATTGACCGATGCTCCAACAGAAATTAATTCTAATCAATTAAGAGAGTTAAGTATTAAAGTTAATAAACCTAAATAAGATGATTTCAACACAATATAATGAAAAACTGAGCTTTGTTAAAAACTTTCTTAAAAAAAATAATGCAAAACTTATTGCTCATTACTATGTTGATTCTGAAATTCAGAAATTAGCTGAAGACACTGGTGGATGCGTTGCTGATTCACTGCAGATGGCTAAATATGGAACACAGCAGAAAGAATTAAACCTCATCATTGCTGGTGTTAAATTCATGGGAGAAACATCAAAGATTCTTAATCCAGAAAAAAATGTATATGTTCTTGATAAAGACGCAACTTGTTCACTAGATGAAAGTTGTGATGCAGAATCTTTTAAAGAATATTGTAACTTATATCCAGATAGAGAAATTATCGTATATGCAAATACTAGCGCAAAAGTGAAAGCTATGTCAGATTGGGTAGTAACATCAAGTAATGCAATTTCTCTTGTAGAAAATTTAGCAAGTAAAGGAAAGAAAATTATATGGGCGCCTGATAAATATCTTGGTTCATATATTCAAGATCAGACGGGTGTAGACATGAAAATATGGGATGGAGCATGCATAGTTCATGAAGAATATAAAACTATTGAATTAAAAAAGCTAATTAAAAACTTAGATGATTGTGAAGTATTAGTTCATCCAGAATCACCTCGTAGCATAATTCAACTAGCTGATGTTGTAGGATCTACTACTAAATTAATTAATGCATCTAGGAAAAGTAAAGCAAAAAATATTATTGTTGCTACTGAAAAAGGAATATTTTACCAAATGAAAAAACTCTCACCACAAAAAAACTTTTATGAAGCTCCAACAGAAGGTGAAGGCGCCTCATGTAAAAGCTGTGGTAGATGTCCATGGATGAACTTAAATACTTATGAAAAATTGATTAATATATTTAATAGTAATAATGAAATATTATTAGATAGCGAGATAATTAATCAAGCTAAAAAATCAATCAATAGAATGATTAATTTTGACGACAAATATCATCTATCAAACCAGAGGGCTTCATAAATGGCAGGGCATAGTAAATGGGCTAATATTCAGCATAGGAAGAAAGCTCAGGATAATAAACGTGGTAAAGTATTTACAAAAATTATTAGAGAAATTACTGTGGCCGTAAAATTAGCAGGTCCTGATGTCTCTAGCAATTCTAGGCTTCGGCTAGCCATGTCTAAAGCTAATAAAAATAGTGTCCCTAAAGATACAATTGATAGAGCAATAAAGAAAGGATCAGGACAAAATAGCGACTCATTTGAGGAGATAACTTATGAGGGTTATGGACCCAAAGGTATTGCAGTAATTATTGAGTGTCTAACAGACAATAAAAACAGAACAGTTTCTGAAGTAAGACATGCACTTACAAAATATAATGGAAGTCTAGGGACAAAAGGTTCAGTAGCACATTTATTTAAAAAAATTGGAATCCTTACTCTTCTTGATGTAACAGAGGATGATTTGATCGACTATATTGACGATATTGAAATACTTGATTATGAACAGTCAGATAATAATTGTATTATCAATACAGTCCCTTCTGATTTATTTAAAGTGAAATCTTTTTTTGAAAAAAAATCACTTAAAACAAAAGATGAGGAAATAATACTTGAACCTATAACAATGTGTGATATCGATGAATCAGATATTGAGCAAGTTGAATTGTTTACTGAGAACCTAGAAGAACTTGATGATGTTCAAAATATCTATACTAATATTAATGTGTTATAAATTGATATGGCAATAATTTTAGGAATCGACCCAGGTACAAATATTACTGGATACGGTATAATTAATTCAGAAAATAGTCACCTTACATATATCCATCATGAAATCCTTAAAACAGGTCTCAAAAATAAATACACTACCAAGCTTGCGCTCATTCATGAAAATACAAAGAGATTAATTAAGTTATATAAACCTGATGAAGTCGCATTAGAATCTGTATTTTTTAGTGTTAATGCGGGGACCGCAATAAAGCTTGGACAAGCAAGAGGCGCTGCATTGTCAGCATGTAGTGGAGAAGATCGAAGTGTTTATGAATATAGCCCAAGAAGAGTAAAAATGATTATTACAGGTAACGGAGCGGCCGACAAAGATGAGCTACAGATATTTGTAAAAAGAAAGCTAAGAATTAGAAGAAAATTAGAAATAGATGCCTCTGATGCGTTAGGAGTAGCATTATGTCATGGGTTTACATGTATCGATACTCCTGATGAAATTAAATCGATATAATATTTTAATGAATAGTTTAATTATTAATGAAATATTTTATTCCATTCAGGGAGAGACATCGCGTTCGGGATTACCAACTACTTTTGTAAGACTAACCGGCTGCCCTCTACGATGTGCATACTGCGATACCGAGTATGCATTTACAAATGGTTCAAAAATGTCATTCCAACAAATTCTTTCTAATATAAAAAACTATAATACAAAATATGTAACCATTACAGGCGGTGAACCACTCGCACAAAAAAGCGTATTATTATTAATGAATGAATTGTGTGATTTAGACTATTCAGTCTCCATAGAAACAAGTAACGCTATTGATATAGACAACATTGATTCAAGAGTTTCAGTTATTTTAGATATTAAAACACCTGCTTCTAAAGAAGATGATAAAAATTTAGTTAGTAATTATTCGAAGCTAAAGAGAGAAGATGAAATTAAATTTGTTATTTGTAATGTAGACGATTTTGTATGGGCAAAAAATTATATTCAAAAATACAAATTGCATTCATACTGCTCTATTCTTTTTTCACCTTCTTATGATGATATGCCATTATCTAAGTTAGCAAATCTAATTCTTAGAGACTCACTAAATGTCAGACTGCAAGCTCAGCTTCATAAGACAATATGGGGACCAATTGATGGAAAATAAAAAAGCACTTATACTTTTCTCTGGCGGCTTAGACTCTACTACAGTTCTGCATCATGCGATTTCTAAGGGATATACCTGTACTGCTCTTACAATCGATTACTGTCAAAGACATGAGTATGAAATAGAATCTAGCCAAAAATATCTTCAAAAAAATAACATTAATGGAATTGTCTTTAAACTTGATCTTAGACAAATTGGAGGCTCAGCTTTAACAGATAAAAATATTGATATACCAATTAACCAAGAATCTGATATTCCTATAACATATGTTCCTGCAAGAAATACCATATTTCTATCAATAGCTTCAGCTTATGCTGAAAAATTGTGTATTCAAGAGATATTCATTGGCGTTAATCAAATTGATTACTCAGGTTATCCTGATTGCAGGCCCGATTTTATCAATTCTTTTCAAGATACTATTAACTTAGGAACAAAATTAGGTGTAGATGGTAATAGCATAAAAATTAATGCACCACTTATAAATATGTCAAAGAAAGATATAATTGTATACGGTTATAATATGGGAATTGATTATTCAGCCACTGTGTCTTGTTATCAACTAGATGAAGCAGGGAAAGCTTGTGGTCACTGTGACTCTTGTCAGTTTAGAAAAGAGGGATTTTTGCTTGCAGGTATCGATGATCCAACTATATATAAAAATTGAAAAATTATGAAAAATATATAAAATGTGACTTTGTAATACTATGGATATAGCAACAACATTATTAATTTACACATCATTATTAGGGTTTATTCTTGGATATGTTGTCAATAAAACGAACTTTTGTACTATGGGAGCTGTATCTGACCTAGTAAACATAGGGGAGACATCAAGATTAAAGGCGTGGCTACTTGCAATCACAACGGCAATTCTTGGTGTTACAATTCTTGAATTCATAGGAATGGTTGATGTATCTGATTCTAGGATACCTTATAGGAGCTCAGTGTTTTTTTGGCCTCGTTATATTATTGGTGGAATTATGTTTGGAATTGGAATGACACTTGCAAGCGGTTGTGGAAATAAAATATTAATAAGAATAGGTGGTGGAAATATTAAATCAATCGTTGTTCTCTTTATTGCTGGGCTAATGGCATTACTGATGACTAGAACTGATTTCTATGGGTTACTTTTTCACAGTTGGATGAACCCTATTAGTCCCGACTTAGCTAAAATAGGTATCGCTGATCAATCAATTCAAACAATATTTGCATCTTTATTTAGCATACAATCAAGTAGTATCATAATTACTATATTTTTGCCGATATCAATCTGTCTTGTACTTTTAAAATATATTTTTCTTTCTGGGAAAAGATTAACTAAAGATAATTTAATTTCTGGTTTTGTTGTTGGTTTGGTTGTAACTTTTGCTTGGGTGTTAACTGGCGGAGAATTAGGACAAGCATGGATAGAAAACAATGATTTTCTTGATACTCCATATCCTTCAGTCGGTGTTCAATCATTTACATTTATAAACCCAATGGGAGAGGTGCTTATCTATGCATCAAGTATTTTTGATGATTTTTTTCTTACTTTTGGTGTAACAGCATTATTATCAACAATTTTTGGTTCATTTGTTTATTCATTAATAAGTAATAATTTAAGGCTTGAGTGGTTTGCCAATAAACATGATTTCTTAAGACATTTCATTGGAGGCGTGTTAATCGGTATAGGAGGTGTATTGTCTTTGGGTTGTACGATTGGTCAGGGAGTATCAGGCGTTTCTACGTTAGCGCTTGGATCAGTTATTACATTAATATCAATAATATTTGGTGCTTCATTAATGATGAAAATCGAGTATTATAGAGCAGTATATGATGAAAGTGGTTTCGTTGAACTTCTTAAAAACTCTTTAATAGATCTAAGAGCTTTACCAGAAAAATTAAGAACACTTGAAAAAATTTAACAAATTTGGGGCGTTAGCTCAGTTGGTAGAGCAGTGGCCTTTTAAGCCATTTGTCACAGGTTCGAATCCTGTACGCCCTAACATGTTAAATATCATTGCATTTTTAATACTATCCTTATATTCAACTCTGTCTGCTGCTGACATTAGCACTCCAACTACTATTGAAAGTAGTAATGGAATAATACTAAATGCTAACTTGTTATCTTCTCATAATCATAATCCCATATTTATTATTGTCCATGGAACGAGAGGTCATAAGAGTATGGAGATCATTAAAACATTAAGCAATAGGTTTTACGATGAAGGCTACGATGTCCTTAATATTAATTTAAGTTATGGTTTCAATGATAGAGAAGATGAGTTTCTTTCATGTGAAATTAAACACCAGCATAGTGAACATGATTCTGTTAAAGAAATATTAACATGGTATAAGTACTTAATAGCCAAGGGTTATAAAGATATTAGATTTATTGGACACTCAAGAGGTGCTTTCAATGTAATTCAAACTTTAGCTCTTATTGAGAATAATCAAAATATTAATGCGTATTTATTAGCACCTATAATTGATACATATGAAGGAACGAGAGATTATTATATGAATGATCTTAATATACCTTATGACTTGATTATTAATAGTAATTATAACTATGATATATCTGAAAAGTACTCATTAATTAATTTTCTATTTTGTGAAAATGCCAAAGTGTCATCACAAACATTCAGATCTTATTTAGATTTTTCCCAGGATGAAAAAAAATACCCCTTCACTTATAATATAATTTCATTACTCAAGAACATTAATTCACCTATTACAATTTTCTCTGGAACAGAAGATGAGATACTTTTAGATAGTTATGAGAAATTTAAAGTTATTAACAAACATAATATAAATCATATTGTCATAGACGGTGCGGGCCATTTTTTTAGAGATCTATATTTAGATGATATAGTTGATAATATTTTGGAAAATAGCTACTGAACAACAAAAGGTTCATCTGAATTTTCAGATGTATCGGTATCTAAGCTTTTTTCTAATTGTGTTGATGATTTAGGCCCAATTGTTATTTCAGATTCAGAATTATCAAACATCCCTCGCACGACCTTGATAGTAGCAAATCGATTTTCTTTCTCAAAATTAACTAAAATAAATCTTGATCGCACAATACCTATTTCTGACCAACCATCAGCAATCATATTTTTACGATAGAATCCAACAATATCATCTGCTGGGTTTTCGTGTTGCAAGTAGAGTATTCCAGAAAACTTATTACCTTCTCCAAAAATAACTGTTTTATTTACAAGATATTTAGAGTTTTCAGGTACAGGAATAGATACTTGTAATTTTTGATCTACTGTAATTTCTTTTTGGTTATTTTCTGTACTTTGGCTATCAAGCATTGCTTGAATATTTGCACAAGAGGTTATTAGTATTGAGCCTAACGTTATTGATAAGAATCTGATTAAATTCTTTTTATACATACAGTGAGTATATCTTATTTTTATTTATTTTCTAGAGCCAGGACCATTTACTTCAAGGCCATTACTCATAAAGGTAGTAAAAAATTCTAGATTATTGAGTTCATCACTTCCACCAGGAAAGCTCTTTGCTCTTATACGGTTCAAACAGCCAGCAAATCTTTCATGCAAGGTTACTAATCTTCCCATACCTG
>CERI01042786.1_pt1 | contig 23304 bp, 29 predicted proteins | sample 350261 | NCBI WGS metagenome assembly CERI01 (sample SAMEA2620979, study PRJEB7988) | marine metagenome | isolation source: saline water (ENVO:00002010), including
TTTATTTAAAAATAATTAAATTGAATAAAATTAAACGTTTTTACATTGATTAATCAATGGGTTTAATTAATACAGATAAGTCATGTTTAAAAGTTATAAATTTAGAAGATAATATTAACTTAAAAGAAATAGTTAATACTATCAAAGATAAATTAATAGAAAATCCGCCAATAATGGTTTATGGGAAAAAATGTTATCAACGCAGAAGCATAGGTTTCTTTTCAGACGATGAAAATGTGGTAGGTTATTACTATTCAAATCAATTGGCAGAAAAACAGCCATTAGATTCATTAAAACCATTATTAAAAATAATTAATGAAAAATTTAACATAGATTTCAATGGTATTTTAATAAATAAATACAAAAATGGTGAAGAATATATATCAACGCATTCAGATGATGAGAAAGATTTAACAGATGCAGGCGTAGTTATATTGTCTTATGGTGCGACAAGAAAATTACGCATAAAAGATAAATTAACTAAAAAAAAAGTTCTAGATGTACCGTTGATAAGCGGGGAGATTGTACAAATGTTAGGGGATTTTCAAAAAGAATTCACACACGAAATTCCTGTTGAAAAAAAAATCAGCGAAGAAAGATATTCTTTTACGTTTAGGCGTCATATGTAATTTTAGATTTTAATAATTTCTACGGTTGCATGTCTCGAAAGGTTAATATGGTATGTTTCGGGTATGACGAAATTGTATACAGTAGGATCATTTTTATAGTCATTGATATAGTAAATTTTTTTTATGCCAGCTGCTAAAAGCATTTTAGTACAGGTTAAACAAGGGAAATGGGTTACATATGCTTCACAGCCTTCACAATTTACCCCGCGTTTAGCACAATCGATGATTGTGTTTTGCTCGGCATGAATGGTGGCGACTTCGTGTCCATCTTTAATGATTGATTCGTGTGGAAACCCAGGAAGATAACCATTGTATCCCTGTGATATAATTCGATTATCTTTAACTAGAACACAACCTACTTGTAGACGAGTGCAGCAAGATCTCTTGGCTGTTACTTGGCAAATCTCTTTGAAGTATTCTCTCCAAGGAATTCGGTTGGTGTTTTCATCATATTCATCGACATATTCGTATTCTGCCATATTGTTTATAAGAACAAAAGGTATTATTTATTTAAATCAATTTAAATTGAACGCTAAATTAAAATACTTATAAACAATAAACAGTAACAATAAGGATGAAGCCAGTACTCAATATAGATACGAGTTTTGGTTTGGTAGAATTTGATTACATAAACTCGTCATCTCTTGAACTATACAAGAGGAAATTGTTGGAGGAAAGGATTTCATATGACATAGAACGGAGGTATAATAGTAAAATAAGTGCGTCTTTGTTAGAATTAGGAAAATATAGATTTACTAAGTTCAACGAGGAATTACTTACTCGTGAAGTGGGTTGTTGTGTATGCAATTATGATGGTCCAGATCAGTCGTCATATTCAATTAAGGGGGAACACAATTCGATATTAATTTATATGGCGATACTAAAAACTATGTGGAATGATGTTAAGACATATGACGAAATTAAGAGGGTTATGAGATTGAGAAAAATTATAAGAAAAAATATGATGGAATCCAAGAAAGAGGGTTTTATGAAAATAAAGTATAATAATAGGTTATATGATTAATGCTCTTCATAATTTATTTATTTACAATGAATTAAATAAATTTACAAATTGCCCGATAAGAGAAAACAAACCATTACCAATATTTTATCGTTTATCAAGTTATTTTTTTACTATTTGGGGTTTATTTGTAATTATCATTCACAAGACATTTAGAAAGTATGACAATGGATTTCCTTGGTTGGCATATGGGTTTCTTAATTTTTTCCATGGGTTTCTTATTTATATAAATGATGTAAGCAATTTTGGTAAAAAGTTATATTATTTAAAAATATTAGATCGTATTGTATCTTTTATAAATTTGGTGTTAACTTGGTTGGTTATTTCATTTAGGGCTTATTTGGGTTTCAGTACTTTTCCGATGTTTTATATTAATCTTCATTTTATTTTAGGTATCTTTACGGTTTATTGTAAATATCGTTCTACAGGTGCGCTTAGAAAAGGTGGTAACAATTGTGATGATTATATGTTTTGGCACGGGTTATGGCATACATATCCTCTTCTTGGATGTGTATATACATTTATAATGTTCAATAATTTAGAATGGAAAATAATTAAATCTTTTTAGATAGTATATGGGTGGTTGCTACAAAAATAACAATAGCGGAAAAACTAACCAAGACAAATGGCGCTACACATTGATGACGACGGTTTTATTTCTTATTATAGTTAATCCTGCTACATACAAGATAACGAACGGAATATTTGGTAAGTTAATAGGACAATTAGCCAATCCTTCGTCTGGATGTCCCACAAGCAAGGGTATTATGGTACATGCGGTTGTATTCACGTTACTTTTAAGAGCTATGATGGGTATATAATTATATTTACAAATAATATAATTATGAAATCGATATATGATATGTTTATTTATAATGGCGTAAATAAATATGCTTCTTGTGATGTTATGAAAAATACGCCAGTTGCCGTATTCTATAGGTTTTCCGGGTTTTTTTATACATTATTAGGCGTATTAGTTTTTGCTTTATTAAAGGATTTTAGAAAGTATGATCCTAATTTCCCCTGGTTTGCTTATGGTTGTATGGAGTTTTTTCATGGCTTTTTGATATATAAAAGTGACGTCATAAATTTTGGTAAGAAGGACGAGCTAGTTAAAATGACGGATCGTGTATATTCTTTTGTGGGTATGTTCATTACATGGATAATCATATCATTCAGGGGGTTTTTAGGCTATAGTAAGTTTCCGGTTATATATCCTTTAATTCATTTTATTTTTGGCTTTATAGCAATGTACAGTAAATATCGTTCGACAAAAGAGCTTCGTGATTCTTCTAAAAGTGTGAGCTGTGATGAATACTTGTTTTGGCATGGATTTTGGCATTGTTATCCGCTTTTTGGGTGTTGTTATATTTTAATAATGTTTAGTAAAATTGAATGGAATTTACTTTAGTTATATAAAATAATGGAACAATCATGGTTGTCGAACATATCGGTAGATATAGATTCTATAATTAAGGGTGTAAATGAGGACAAAGAAAAGTTTGAGGGAATGTTGGAAATATATCCTAATGCAGAGGATATATTTCGTTGTTTTAAATATTTCAACATACAAAATACAAGAGTAGTCATAGTAGGCCAAGACCCATATCATGGACCATGTCAAGCGAATGGGTTAGCTTTTGCGGTTAACGATGGTGTTAAAAAGCCGCCTTCTTTAAAAAACATAGAGAAGGAGATGGGTAAAGAGGTTAATATAGAAGAGTGGGCGAAACAGGGTGTTTTGATGATGAATTCGGCGTTAACAGTTAGGCAAGCATCGCCGGCCGATAAGACACATATGAAACTTTGGAGACCTTTTACAGAAGAAATTATAAAAAAAATAAATGATGAATGCGAAGGTGTAGTTTTTGTGGCATGGGGTGCTTTTGCTATGGATTTCCTAAAGAACATAGATACGAGTAAGCATCATTTGGTGATAACATCGCATCCATCTCCGCTTAGTGCAAATAAAAAACTAAAACAATATCCAGCATTTATTGGTTCAAGAGTATTTGAAACAATAAATGAAAAAAGTAAAGAAAAAATAGACTGGTAAATTAACGTCTTCTTTTAGTTCTTCTTTTTAGTTTTTTTCTACCTTTTGACCCTCCACGGTCATTGAGGTGTTTTCTTATACTTTTGTTCTTTACGTATTGATTTGGAGTCGTCGCGGGCGGTGGAGGCGTTGAGACAGACACACGCGAGTGACTGCGGAGCTCTCTGCGCATGGCGCGGTATTCCTGGTCGGAGGCGCTGTCCCTCGGCGTCCGCACGTAGTATGTCTGCGTCGATGTCGCTGGCGGTGGAGACGTCGCGGGCGATTGAGGCGTCGAGACCATTGTGATAGGCGATATTGGCGTTCTAGGCATTTTTTTAAGCGATGTTGGCGTTTTTGTACCGAAGGTTCTGCTATTTATAACTTCTTGAGAGAGTGGTTCACTGGCTAAGTCTTGCGCGTGTTTAAGCCTTTCTTCTGTTAGATCATCAGATCTAATTTTTGGTGTAGGGGTTTTTCTTTTGGGGCTATTAAATTTAACTTTTTTATTTTTTTGGTTTTTTTCAGGGGTTGCGATGCGAGTTTCTGATATTACAGGATTTGATGGTTTTTTACTAGTAAGTATATTTATTCCTTCCTCTATTTCTTTTTCTCTCGTGGTAATATATCTAGGTTCTATTTTTTCATTTTTTTTTTTAGTCACACGATCTATATATTTTTCTCGTGTGCGACCAGGAGACCACGCCGGACTAGGTGGTGTATGTAGCCCTAATACATCTCTTCTATAACCTTCCTTACTGTATAGTTCTTGTAGTTCATTATGACGATCTCTTATAGCTTTGGCCTTGGTGGGCGAATATTTTTTATCGTGCGGTTTGCCTGAAGGATTCAAATTACTATCAAATTCCAAAACCATATTATCTGGCGAAGGTGTTTTTTTGGCAGCAGTTGCATGAGATCTTGTATTTGTGTGTTCTCTTCTAACACGGCGACGACGCCCCCGTCCCCTTGTTCTTGTAGCATCAGTTTCTCTTTGAGAAGAGGGTCCTGTTGGAGTGGGGCGTGGTTTACGATTCAGAGGTCTTTGATGGCTAGGGACTGATTTAGGAGGTGATTTAGGAGGTGATTTACGGCCTGGTTTACGAGAATTTGCCATTATATATAACGCAATATTATATATATAATGTATATTTATTTGAATTTAACAGTCATATCATCTTTATCCTCAGTAAAAAAAATAGTATAATCTTTCTTCTTATCTTGGCGAAGATTATACATATGAGTTTTTACTTCTTCTTTAATAGTTTTTTTTAATGTATCGCGATCACGTAAGTTGTAGGTATGCTTGGAGTCTTGCATTTACTAATTTATAGGTTAATTCTTTAAGTTGTTTTCTTTTTTACTACACGCTTCTTGGGTTTAGTAGGTGGTTCTTCAGGTTCAGCAGGCTTTTCTGGTTCAGCTTCTTGTACTGGCTCCTCGACTACTTCCTCTTCTTCATCTTCATCAGAATCCGCTACATTTTCTACACCAGTATCGTCATCTTCGGCTGCTTCTTGTTCGAGCTTGTCCTTGTCTACCGGATCGAGGCTAATGTGACACTTGCCCTTAAGTGTGGCACGAGGTTTTACTACAGCCTGGAATAGACGCCAAGTTACGCCGAATTTTCCGCCAGCAAACCAAATACCGCCACACTGAATTACGAGGGCAACATTAGTAGCTTTAGGGATAAGACTAATAGGAGTAACGCTATCGTCTTCGTCGTTAGGAAACAGGCGCTTCTGGTTTGTATCATAGATTTCTACATCAAAGCCATTATCACTCCAATACGGGATCTTGATTTTAAGACCAGGAGCACGGTTATAATCGGGGTCACCCTCTTGAGCATGACCCTTTGGGTACTTAGGATATTTTACATTAGGGGTATAGAGCGCATCAATAACTTCTTCTGTCATCTTAGTTTTATTAAACCAATCCTTCGAATTTTCAATTGCAGATTTCTTAATGAACTTATCAAACTTAAGCATATTTTCTAGAAACTGAGTAGTGCTTTCACTCTTATAATCGTCATTAGGAAACTGCAGTGTCATATCATAACTCTCCCTCGAACCTTCATTCTCCCACTTGGATACACCCCAAGTAAGCATAAGAGGTGTAGAAAGATGAAGATTGCGTTTCATATGAGCATTATAAATAGGCACGATTTTTCCGCCAGAGTTAAGTACCTTTACTTTACCAAAGGTAACATCGCCGTCAGTGTTAAAGCTCTTGCCATCAATAATCGGTTGTTCAGTGTATTTCGCCATCGTAATATATTTATATATACGATATTTCTTTATTTCAATTTTTTTTTTAAATAAAAAGTAATACACTCTTCTTGTAGATTAGAATGATATGGGTGTAAAATAACTTTAAACTATTATGTAAAGATATATATAATGAGTACAAATAAAAAAAACTCTTTAGAGAATATCTTGAGAAGATTAAACATACCAGAGATCAGCTGTAATAAATCCAAAAAGGTTTTTAAAAAGGATTTTACAGTGCCGAGGTATAGTGATTATACAAATTTGATAAAGTACGACTATAAAGTGCCACAATTAAAAATGATGTGTACTGAATATGGTATTTTAAAGAAGGGTACTAAATGTGAATTGATAAATAAAATCTACAGATATTTGTATTTATCATACAACATAGTAAATATTCAAAAGTTATGTAGAAGATACATAGTAAATATTTACAATAAAGCACATGGTCCGGCACATAAAAATAGAAAGCTGTGTGTAAATGAAACGGATTTTTTAAGTTTGGAGAATTTGAGTGATATACCGCAAACACAGTTTTTCAGCTACAAAGAGAACGACGGATTTATCTATGGATATGACATAACTTCTTTGTATCAGTATATTTTTAAAAAGCACAACTTATTAAATCCATACACTAGAAACGAAATATCAAACGATTTGAGAATCCAGTTAAAAAGAGTGATAAAACTAAGTAGAATACTAAATATAAAGATTCAAACAAAAATTAAAGAAGAAATAATATCACCAAAAAAAACATTCGAATTGAGGGTTTCTTCGGTTTTTAATGATATAGATAATTTAGGTAATTATACAGATTATTTGTGGTTTTACAATTTGGATAAAATGCAATTAATAAGGTATATAAGAGAATTGTACGATATTTGGACCTACAGACTTCAGTTAAATGGCGATATTAAGCACAACATATGCCCAAGAGGTAGTCCTTTTCGTAATATTAATTTATATAATATATTAAATTATGACGTATTTTTTCTTAAGAAGGTTACGTTAAACGTTATGGACGAATTAATTAACACTGGTATAGATGCAGAATATAAATCTTTAGGCGCTATTTATGTATTAACTGCGTTAACATTAGTATCTAATGACGCAGCAGCGGCGATGCCTTGGTTATACCACTCGGTAGTACCATAATAATATATAGCAGCATAAATTACTTAAAAACGTATCACATAGATAGTGTATATGCCTCCTCAGAAGAAGCAAACCGAACCCGCCAAAGCTAAAGCCGCCGCCACCGCCACCGCCGCCAAATCTGCATCGAAAGCCAAGAAAGTCGCCGCTCCTGCTCCCGCTCCCGTTCCTGTTCCTCCTCCTGTAGAAGCCAAGAGCGAGGGTGTAGTAGAAGATGCCGCCGCCGTAAACCCAAGCGATTCGACAATCAAGGAATTTGCCGAATTCCAGCTCAGACTTAGCACTATCCGCACCAACCTATCGAATCTCCTCCAGGACTTCAAGACACTTCAGAAGAAGACAGAGCGCGAACTCAAGAACGCCCAGAAGCTTGGTTCGAAGCGTAAGCGCAAGACCGGTGCTCGTCAGCCCAGCGGTTTTGTAAAACCCACGCTCATTAGCAACGAGCTTGCCGATTTCCTTGGAAAGGAGCATGGTTCGGAACTAGCCCGCACAGAAGTAACACGCGAGATCAACTCGTACATTCGTGCTCACAAGCTCCAGGATCCCAGCAATGGCCGTAAGATCAACCCTGATAGCAAACTAAAAAAATTACTCGCCCTTAAAACCGAAGATGAACTCACATATTTCAACCTCCAGAGATATATGAGCCCTCATTTCCAGAAACTCGGACAGCCTGCCTTAAATGGCAGTGCTTAAACGAATATAAAATTATAATTTTTTAGAAATTCTTTCAATAGACTTTTATTGATATTTTTATTTTTTATATCAATATCAATATCGAATACTTTTGACATATTAAATTTATCGGATAGTTTAATTAGATTATCATAATCAATATTGTAGCTTTGAAGTATAAGCCAATCATAGAAATTCCCATAATTGTAATATTTTTTGTATTTTCTGTAAAGATGATAATAATAGTTGAATCCTTTATTATTATTATTATAATCGTTATCGGATATAACACATAATTGAATGAAGTTATTTTTCGATATATTCATTTGTCTCAAAATGGAGATTAAATCATATTTGTGTAGGGTTTGATTATCGAGATCAATATTTTTGTATACGTTATTGCATCCATAAACAAACATATCAGTATCTTCGCTTAAGCAGCCATAAACTTGATTTGATATTACCAACCAGCTACATAACTCGTCTGCTTCACATGGCGCATCAATATAGGTTTCGCCCATAAGAGTAATCAAGGTTTTAACTTCACTAAACATATTTCGAGGTACGCGGGTAAATTGTTTTTTAAGTTCGATCATATGCTCACAGTTTGGGTTGTATTCAAGCAGTAGTTTATTGTATTTTTCTTCTGCTACAATTTTTTGCTCTTTTCTTTTATAGATGGTCTCTAACTTTTCTTTATCTATTTTGCCGTCAAATATGAATATAGGTTTGATATTATAGTATTGAAATAATGATATCATAAAATAAAAATTTTCTATGAGTTCATTGTTTTCAATAAACTTGTACATATAAATATTAGTGTCTACTGCTATTTTTTTGCCATATAAATTTTTAAAATGCTTTTTAGAAATGCTTTTCATACAGTTCTTATTTATAAATTTATTCAAACATCTTATTCCCATTATTATTTACAATCTGTATATAATAATGGCTTCAATTTAAAATTCGATTATTGTCATTCTAAGATTTCTTGGATAATTTTTTTCGCATTGATTTGTCAATTTTTTAGGTGTCTTCTTCTTTAATAGAATTTTGTGATTATCTACGATATATTTTTCGAAAGCTCTACTATTAACAACTTCAGGATCTATTTTAATCATATTGTGATTGTTATTCGCACACCAACAAACGAATTTCTCAGGATTTTGCATTATTATACAAGTTAAAACATAATAACTAAATACGTTACTTCTTTCTTTGTATAATCTACGTTTAATACGGTTAATCTCTTCTTTTCCCACCAAATCTTCATATGATAATCCCATAAAATCAAGAACTTTACTACACTGTACTAGTGAGAATTTAGTCTCTATGCTCATTGACTTTTTACATGTCGCCATAAATTCGTCTTTTGAATTAGGTTTTCTATAAAAAGAAGTAAAGTAGACGTTTAAAATTCTTGCCCACGATTCTGCATAACACTCTGACAAAAGAATGTCGGTATCTATTGGGAAAACCGATTTTAAATCGTGGTTTTCTATAGAAAAATCTAACCCTAAATAGTGCATGGATTCGTGTATTAGTACCTTAAACCATTCTTCGCTACGATATATGGTAATATTGCCATTAGCACATCTAGTAGCATAACCTGTATTAACGTTGTTAGGTCCTAATACTTCCACATTCGATTCTGGAAGTATTTTTTTGAAATCTGTTAAATATAATATTATTGATATATTTTTCGAACAGTTTTCAGTACTGTAATCAACTATAAACGCATACCATACTAATATTAGTTTAATATATTTTTTTATGCTTGCAAGAGTATTTTTTTCGTCCTCAAAGTATATTGAAATACTTATATCAAAACGATTATCTATATTTTTAGAGTATTTAAACAGTAAATATTCTGTAATATCCATATAACTTTTTATTTGAGAAGGCAGCCATCTGGATGATTCCGCTTTCGCCGTTTCTAATACTAATCCATTTTCTACATTAAATTTACAAGTACTATTAATTAGTTTTTTGCTTTTTTTAATGTTTGAATAAATATTCCCTAATATTTTGTCATAATCCATTTTATATATTTGTAATCATATTTTTACGTTGATTATAAATATATTATTTGAGTAAATCGTTCCTAATCTTCATTAAGTTCGTAAATTCAACAGGTTCGGCTCCTCTTTGGTAATGCATAAGTCTGGCGTTTTTCGTTGCTGTAAGTACCTGCTTTAATTTATCTGATTGCATAAATTTGGCCAATTGTGCACGATTCATTTCTTCTGTATTTCTACCGGAAGTAAAGAAATCCTCATCCATCTTAATATCCGGGGGTCTAATTTGCTTACTTCCCTGTTTTCCTGTCTTGCCTCCTGCTGTTTTCGCCATAACAGGATCCTTAGATAAAACACTTCCCGAATTCAATGAAAACTCTAAATAATATTTGTTATTATTAGTTTTAAACTTTGAACCCTGATAGTAATGCTCTACAGATAGCCATTTGCGCCCATCCAATTCAAATTCCTCTTCCCAGAAATTCGATAACATTTTCCTCCACGAAGGAATCTTCGATAATTCCGAAAAATCCTTGACTTGTTCTTTGGGTATCGTTTCACCACTGCCTTTTCCGGGCAACGGTTTGTCGTTTGATTTAGAATAAAATTGGAAAACAATGTTATCTGTGTATAAACCTTGTGATGTTTGTGCCATCTCCTTAAAATCGTCATCCACCTTATTATCAACCAGTTTTTTGTATTCTTTAAACTCAGGAATCAAATTATAAACACCTCCCTGGGTTTCCATGCACTTATAAACAATTAATTCCTTTATTTTATTTGGTATCTCGGTAAAAGATAAATGCTCCTTGTTGTCATATTTAATTAGTCTGTAATGATATCCAGTATATTCTGCTAATATATAATAATTAGGTCTAAATATTCCTTTTCTTTCTAAAATATCGTCATTAAGCTGCCCGCACTGTAATACATTGTCTATGTCATTGTTTGAATAAGCTTCTTCGGAAAATAACACCAGTTTAATATTCATTACGCGCTCTAACGTAGATATACTCCACGTTTCACCCCAAAACTCACACGTTTGTATTTTCTTTTTGAGACCATCCTTATTTTTAATGCCTTTCATAAATTTCAATTCTCCCAACATCTGATTTGTTATTGATTTCTCTTCTTTAATTCTTTCATATTCTTCCTTTATTTCTTTTGCGCGTTTCGTCAATTCACTTTGATATGTTCTGTCTTTTGTTACTTTCATCTGTTCGGCCAAATTTTTATTTTCACTCTGCAACTCTTTAAGTTTATCATTGTCGCCTTTGATGCTTTTCATATAGGAGTCATACAATTCCTTATACCCTGAAAATAACTTATCCGTAACATTTTCCGCTAAGGTTTTTCTTAACGACTCTACTGTAATAGAAGAATCCACTTCACTTAAAGCATCCACAATAACGAAAAATAAACAATCGCCGTCCCCTTTATTCTCTTTTATAGTATACTTGTTTGATTTTAAATAACTTTCTATCCATGTTTCAGACTTTGATTCATCATATACTTCGGGTTGAAGAGTTAGTTTGTCTTCTTTAACAGGTGTTTTAACTTCTTTATCGACAGTTACTTTCTCTGTGGTTTTATCTACCAAGTAATCGCTTGTGATAAAGGAATATAGCAATGGCATTTCCAATATTTCTATGTTTAAATCACCGTCTTCGTCCAAATACTTATCTAAATTGTCGGATTCGATCTCGTATAAACCAATTTTGGAAACTATTTTATCTTTGTAAACCAAATATAATGAAAAAAAGATTATTTTATAATCCAGATACATAGTATTTGGCTTACCTATCGCCACAATTATGTCAGTATCTAATAACTCAATTTCAAATGTCGCAGCAGAATGATTTTTGTCGTTATTATCTATATTTTCTTTCTCTTCATATTCTACTTTCTTATTTATGTTTGAGAAAACCATTATATTAATTAAATATTATATATTTACTTAAATACTTATCGTTTTTAATTTCTTTTATGTAAAACCAGAGTTTTTTTCTTTTATTTACAATAAATACATTGTTAATATCTAATTCATATTGCAATATTGCATCAATCATATCATCTTTTCGCTTCTTATGTGGTTTAACTGTATTCTTGTCGTGAGTATTATAAAATTCTATTATTTTCTTGAGATCATTGACATTGTAATTTAATGAGTAATCTAATTTATTTGCCATATATTCGTCTACAACTTTGTCTTGATCACTAATGTCATATTCGTTATATAATACATCTATATCAACACGCGTTTCTCTGTTGAAATCTTCTGTTAAATTATATATTATATTTTGTTCCATTAGCTAATATCAATATATCCTTTAATTATCTTTTATAAAATCAATTATATCCATATATTTAAATTTACTTTTATTAGAGAAACCCATTTTTCCATTGTATTTTGTTAGGTTTCCGGATATTTTTTCTTTAATATCCGCTTCACAACTACCCATATTGGTTACAATGATGAATACATTTTCAACTATTTCCTCTACTATCTTCTTATTATCCGCTTCATCTACATTAGTTTCCATAAGCGTGTCTAATTTGTATATCATGTTGGTTACAACATCCATATCTAATACATTTTGTTTCATTAAGTTTGTAATAAATAAACTTATAGACTTCCTTTTGTCATTCAATACGTTATTTTTACAAAACTTGTCATAATCTACATTAGAGTCTACTAGCTCAATATTTTCAAAGAGAACAAGATATGTATCAATGCTGTCATTCAGTATATCTTTAAGAATTGAGTGTTTTGTGATAATTTCACTATATAATATGGCATAAACTTCCGAATAAAACTTGTTGCTGCTTGCCGTTTCAAATATAAAGTTGCCTATTTTCTTTATTTCTTCTTGATCGGAACTGTTTATTATAAATTCTATATGTTCTTCCAGCTTGGGTTTTATTTTTTCATAGTTAGTATTAGTTAATTTATTTAATAAAGAACGAAGTTCATTAATATTCTTATCAACACCCTCTTTATTAAAATCGGTTTTTTTAAAATTCGAAGTATCAACAAAGTCTTTCCTTTTATTATCTCTTTTCTGTTTCTGAAACACCGGCGTTTTAGAGTACGTATTAGCACCTACAGTGTTAGCAAGCTCTTCTATCAGTCTAACAGTTTCTTCTGGTAGTCTGGCCGTGTTTTTAACTAGTAACATTTCTTCTATCTTGTATCTTTTAGTCATATATTTGTAGTTGTTATAATAATATTTATATCAATTTATAATTATATATAATTATACTTAAACATATTAGATATATAAAATACATGAGTGCATTATTAGATAATGAATATGTTCATAATGAAAATGAACATACATATGAAACCTTCGATACATGGGAGGACAGTAATTTAAATTTAAAAGAGAATTTACTTCGTGGTTTATACTCCTATGGATTCTCTAAACCTAGTCCTATACAGCAAAAATCTATAATATCTATGATTAAAGGTAAAGATATAATTGCTCAAGCACAGTCTGGAACAGGAAAAACAGGTGCTTTTTCGGTAGGAGCATTAAACAATGTAGACGAAACAAGTGAAACATTACAGGTTTTACTTTTATCTCCAACTAGAGAACTAGCTTTACAAAGTTATAATGTTATAGACAATTTATCAAAAAAAATGGAGATTAATAAAGTGTTGTTGATTGGTGGAACATCGATAGATACGGATATAAACAACGTTACAAGTAAGAACCCACATATTGCAGTTGGGTGTACTGGAAGGGTATTTGATTTAATCCGGAGAGGCAAATTAGATTATAAGAATATAAAACTATTGATATTAGACGAGGCGGATGAGATGTTATCAGTTGGTTTCAAAGAACAGGTATATGAAATATTCCAGTATTTAAACAATGATGTACAAATCTGTTTGTTTAGTGCAACAATGCCAAATGAGATAGAGAGTATGAGTAAGAAATTTTTAAGGGATCCTGTGAAGATCTTGGTAAAAACGGAGATGCTTACATTGGAAGGTATAGGACAATATTATATCGCTTTTGAGAGTGAGTCAGCCAAGTTTTATGCATTAAAGGATCTTTATGGGTACATATCGGTTTCACAGTGTATTATTTACTGTAACAGCACAAGGAGAGTTGAAGATTTGTATCAATCGCTATATGAAGACAATTTTCCTGTATGCCGAATACACAGTAATATGGATAAACAGGAACGCAACAATGCATACAATGAGTTTATAAATGGTAAATATCGGGTTCTAATTTCCAGTAACGTTACAGCAAGAGGTATAGATATTCAGCAAGTAAGCACGGTTATTAATTTCGACATACCCAAATGTCCGAGGGCTTATTTACATAGAATAGGTAGATCTGGTAGATGGGGGCGAAAGGGTGTGGGTATTAATTTCATAACAAAACATGACACGTATAAAATGAAGGAAATCGAGCAATATTACAATACCGAGATTAAAGAATTTCCAGCGTCAATGGTTAATTAAAAGTTTAATAATTGGTTTGGTTTTACAATATATTTTATAATTGCATTATAAAATGTATAACGAGCAAATCATTTCTAAAACTTTTAATTTACCAATTTATTATATTGAAAAAAAGAGGGTATTAGAAGATAATATAATTACCGACTTGGAGTTAATCAAATGTTATGATGAAAGTAACAAACCCATATATCATGAACTGTTCAATCCTTGTGATGACATATCAAAAGAAACGTCTAAAATGTGGGTAAAATATTATACCGATGACACAAAGTTTTTAAAAGATTCAAAAAGTTTATATAAGAATATTAAAATTCCGTGTTTGAATGATTGTAGTAAATTTTCCGAAACGTGGTTTGAAATAATGAACAACGATGATTTTTTATGTAAGTATCATTACGTTGATTCAAAGTATTTAAAATCCTTTAATACAAACTCTAAATTTTTAACATACTTATCTATTTACAATATGATGTCTCCGGTGTTGGCACTTATATCGCCAATAATTCTATTAATAATACCCTTTTTAATTTTAAAAGTAAGAAAGATTCCTGTCACCATTTCACAATATAAACGTGAAATCGGCAAAATTCTAGGAAAACATCCGGTAGGGAATTTTTTCAAAAACTTCAACAAGGTGGGTTTCAAAAAGAAAATATACATGCTTTCAAGTCTAGGATTTTATGGGTTTCAAATGTATCAGAATTGTATGTCGTGTTACAGATTCTATAAAAATCAAAAATACATACATAACTTCTTCAACGAAACCAAAAACTACATTAATAATACCGTAACCAGTATGAACAACTACTTAAATTATACAAGAAATCTAAAGACGTATAATCCATTTAATGAGAATCTTTTAAAGCATAAAACTATTTTAGAATCTTATTGTCAAAGACTATCAAGTATTACAGATATGGATAAAAAGAACATACATAAAAATGTAAGCCAAATTGGCGTACTTATGAAGGAATTTCATAGAGCCAGATTTGACGAGGAACTCGAAAATACTATGACGTATAGTTTAGGATTTAATGGTTACTACAATAATATTTACGAATTAAAAGGTTTAATAAACACTAATAAAGTTAATTTCTGTAAACTTTCAAACTCTAAAATGAAGATAAATAACATGATATATCCGTCGTTACAGAACACGCCAGGCGTGGTAAAAAATAGTGTGGATTTAAATAAAAATCTAATAATTACAGGACCTAATGCTGCTGGTAAAACTACGGCAATTAAGACAGTAATGTTAAACATAATATTTTCGCAACAGTTATCTTTAGGATTTTATAAAAATGCTACGATAACGCCATATAAGTATCTTCATTGTTACATTAATATACCAGATACATCCGGTAGAGACAGCTTATTCCAAGCCGAAGCCCGTAGATGTAAGGAAATAATAGAGCATATAGAGGAAGAACCGAGTGATAATCATTTCTGTTTATTCGACGAATTGTATTCTGGTACCAACCCTGACGAGGCATCAGCAAGTGCATATGCATTTATAGATTATTTAACTAAAAATAATAATATAACTTTTGTTTTAACTACACATTTCATAGAGGTTTGTGAAAAACTTGAGTCGAATGACAATATTAACAATTTGCATATGATATCTTATATGAAGGATAATAAGATTTTGTATGAATATAAAATAGGTAAAGGGATATCAAAAATGAAGGGGGGTTTAGAGGTCTTAAAAGATTTGAATTATCCGGCGGGGTTAATTAATAAAGCGAATAGTTTTATATGATGCGGTTAAATTAAATTTTTTTTATTTAAATAATGTTTAAATGATGTCAGCAATAGGTTCGTCACTATTTAATTTAGGGATTATACTACTTATATTCTCAGCAATAATTTACATTATTAAAAATAAATTAGCAGAAATGGACAAAAGAATTGATTCGTTATCTAAAATAATGGAAGAGATCCATTCAATCATTAATTCAGGAAATAACATCCCAATCGTTAGAAGTGTTCCAATTACAAGACCCGTGGTGTCAGATGATGAAGACAACAATGATGACAATGATGACAGCGACAGTGATGGCGACAGCGATAGCGACAGCGACGATGAAGGTGAATCAGATGAGAAGATTAACGAGGTAGCTACTGATACGGCTGTTATAACGGACGTTGATGATATTACTCATTTAGATAATGAGGAGGAAGGTAATTTAGCCGAAGTTAATCTTTTACAAAAAGACATAGGCGATGAAGATGCAGTTTTAGGAATCTCTTTTAAAGGATATGATTCAATAGACGACAATCTTGCTGCACAACAACATGCCGAAGGCTTTAAAAATAATCCTGAACCAGGTATATTTGTAGAAAAGGTAGTTGAAGAAAAATCGCCTGATTACAGTTTAATGAATGTTAAAGAGTTAAAGAAAGTAGTTAGTGAAAAAGGTGGAAAAGTTTCGGGGAAAACAAAGGAAGAATTAATAAATTATTTAAATAGCGAATAAATGTTTTCTCATAGTTAAGTATATGAGTTGGGCTACTTGTTATTCGGATTCAAATAATATCCATTTTGACTTTCCGCCTTTAATGGACGATGCTAGACTTTTCACTGATTGGAGACTAGGTTCTCAAGTGAATGAAGGTATAAAAAAAAAGCAAAATATAACCAATAACTGGGAATATCACGATTATTTAATTAAAAATACAGACAGCATTATTAAACAAAACATGGACTCGGCACTTAAAAATTGCTCTAACTATAGAAGTAACTATTCCAATACGTCTATGAAAAATACACCATTCTTATATACTCCATCAAATATTCATTCGATGCCGTATGGATACAAAAATAGCGATCTTAAAAACATCTATTTGTCTAGAGAGAAATTAAATGAAAGAAGTACCACGCCATTCATAACAGTAAATTCGCTCAATGAATATAAATAGTTATATAGATAAAATATAATGCATATTTTATCTATTGATGTTGGTATTAAAAATCTAGCCCACTGTTTAGTCAAAGTTAATAGCGACAAGGGTTACGACATAGTTTTATGGGATACTGTCAACCTTTCTGAAGGATTATTACCTATATGCAGTAATCCTAATTGCAAAGACTTGGCAAAATACACCAATAGAAATAACACCATATTTTGTAATAAACACGCCAAAAATACCGACCTAATTATACCAGATAAAAGCATTTTAAAATATAAGAGTTTAAAGCTTTCAGAGTTGAATGATCTGGTGAAAAAGTATGAGTTACCGGTGCCTAATGAGAAGATTACCAAGGCAGTTTTAAGTAAAGTTATAGAGGAATTTTTGAATGAGAAATGTATAAAACCTTTAGAAAATTCGTGTGTATCAGACATATCATTAATTAAATTAGGGGTTAAAGTAAAGGAGAAGTATGATAAAATCTTTCAGGATTACACAATAGATAAAATCGTCATAGAAAATCAAATAAGCCCCATTGCAGGTAGAATGAAGGCGTTGCAGGCTATGATAACGCAGTATTTCATAGATTGTGGTATAACCGATATATACTATATTAGTTCAGCGAATAAACTGAAGGATTATGATGATCAAGAGATAAAAACATATAGTAAACGTAAAAAAATTAGTATTGACGTGGTAAATAAAATTTTAGAAGAAGAAAATAAGGATTGGAAACATATATTTAAGAAAAGTAAAAAAAAAGATGACTTGGCGGATACCTTATTACAAGTAATTCATTTTATTAAAAATAATATTAAATAATTGCGTAGAACTTAAAATTATATGTTATTATTAAATCATAATGAGTGATACAAAAGAGGTTATAGATATTCAATTAAACGATGATTCAGATATGAAAATTAGCTTTAATGAACTACCAAGTTCAAATTTAGGAGTTGGAGCCGAACTGTTAATGAATGAAAAAAAGATGTCAAAAAGCGGCGATGACATATCTAAGGAAATTAATATTAGCGAACTCAATGAATTAGAAGACGAGTTAAACAATTTATCAGACTCTATAGGGGATACTAAATTTACTAAAAATGACGTGTTTAGTGCTTCACCTCAACCTAACGTATCTTTCAACATAAACAGTAACGACGAAGATAGACCTTCCACCTTTGATAACGTAGGAAAATCAACCTCTAATGTTGAAAAAGACAAGCCCACATGGGACGGTTACAGCAAGTTTAATGATATTCCGGTTAATCCTGAAGCAAAAGCTAAGAAACAGCCTGATTTAAGTAAGGAGGAATTATTAAGAGAGAAGTTTAAGTTTTTAAGAAAGTTAGAGGATTTAGAAAACAAAGGTGTCCAACTCACCAAAAAATATACCATGGAGTCGCCGTTGGCCGAAATGCAGGGTGAATATGAAAATATAATGAATGAAAAGCAGCGGTCAAACAGTATTAAGTTTCAAGGTAAAATGCTAATGGCCTGCATTACTGGGTTAGAATTTTTAAATAATAAATTCGATCCATTTGATTTAAAATTAGATGGTTGGGCCGAACAGGTTAATGAAGGTATAGAAGACTATGATGAAATATTTGGAGAATTACATGAAAAATACAAGTCAAAGGCTAAAATGGCTCCAGAAATCAAACTTTTATTCCAATTGGGAGGTGGAGCCATGATGTTACATATGAGTAATACTATGTTTAAATCTGCTATGCCCGGTATGGATGATATTATGAGACAGAACCCTGAGTTGATGCAGCAGTTTACACAGGCTGCCGTAAGTTCTATGAACGAAGAGAAACCAGGGTTCTCTAATTTTATGAATGATGTTATGGAAGAAAGATCTGGTCCTGAAAAAGTTAATCCTTTTAAACAAAGCACACCATTAGATAACAATCAAAAATCGAGAAGTTCGGCACCTGAACCGCCTGAACGCTCAATGAAAAACGATCTACGTCCCGAAATGAAGGGTCCATCTGACATATCGGATATACTCGGAGGTATTAAAACAAAAACGGTAAATATTAAAAATCCTGACATAGATCAAGGCAGCACGGTAAGTTTATCTGAATTAAAAGATATGAACCAAAGTCTAAGAGATACATCTATGCCTAAGAAAAGCGGTAGAAAGAAAAAATCTGATAAAAACACTGTTAGTTTATCATTCTAAATAATATAAATATATATTTTTAATAATAGTTAGAATGATAAAAGATGAGAGCAAAGAAGATTACGAAATGTTTTATTCGTTGAATAAACACCCAAGTTTTAATTCATTAACAAGTTCTAATAAAATAGAATTGTTAGAATTAATTAATAAAACTAAATTAAATGCAGAAAAAGGACACTGGCTTATTAATAATTCTGAATTAGAATTAGTTTTACCAGAATTTGCACACGGTTCCTTTTCAAATGTTTATGACTGCAATTGGCGAGGCACGAAAATCGCACTTAAAAAACCTAAGAATAACAAGATAACTAATTTTGTAGAATTCTTGAAGGAAATAGACGTATGGAGCAGTTTACGGCACCCAAACTTAGTTCAGTTTTTGGGTATATCCTTCAATGATAACTATGACGAAGTAAGTATTTTGATGGAGAAAATAGAAGGAACTAACCTTAAAGATTACATTAAAAAGCCAAACACTTCTTTATCATATACGAAAAAGAAACATATTATTTATGAGTTGATAAAGATTTTCAACTTTTTACATAAATGTAATCCGCCGATTATATACAGGGATCTTAAACCAGAGAATATCCTTATTACCAAGGATTGCACACTTAAATTAGCGGACTTTGGATTAAGCAAATACTACACGGTAGATGTATGTGGAAACTACATAATGACTGGTGGAACGGGTACATTGCGTTATATGGCTCCAGAGGTTTATTTACATGAACCATACACGCTAAAAGTGGATATATACAGTTTGGGAATGATTATGTATTATATAATAACAGACGAAAGACCGTTCAATAATTATGACACGACTTTAATGGATAATTATTTTAGGACGCCAGATTTAATATTTTCTACAAGTAAAATTAAGAATAAAGAAATAAGAGCATTAGTTAATAAGTGTATAGACAAAGACCCGTATAATCGTTTAGATATAAATGAGTTACAGAAAGAATGGAATGAAATATTTACAGGAGATAATAAAAACTGCATTATTTCTTAGCCCATTGTTCATAGGTTTTTACATATTTAGAATTGTACATAGTGCAATCCAGTTGGTAATTCTCGAATTCCGTGTTGTTTTTCTCTTCTTGTTCTTCTAATTTCGTGTAGGATGCTATCCTTAATAATTTGTACAAATATTTACATAGCATATATTATAAATTGAAATTTCTTTATTCATATTATTAATATGTAATAATATGGATACTCTACTACGAGATCAATTAACTAATTATGGTCTCAGTGATTGCATTGAAGATTTTGAACATCAAGAAATTCTAACTATTGACGATTTCGTTAATTATACTATAGATGATTATCGAGAGATGATGCATGAGAAGTTTATCACCTCCATTAGATTTCTATTAAACACATACAAAGTAGCCGACAGAGTAAGTCAATCGCTCGATTATAATGATAGTAATAATCGAGGTTCCACTAAAATCACCGACGGCTTATCTAATGACGTAAGAGAATGTTATTTGAGCATTCTTAAAAACAAAGAACTTTCTATTTTACAGCGGCAAAAATACTTCTATACATTCTTTATCAAACCTAATTTAAATAATAAGGTTCCTGTTGTAAGCGAAACATGTATCAACTTTGAAGGGAAATTATATAAATTCAAAAAAAATACCATCACTATTGGACGGGGCTGTTTGGAATATCCGGTAGATATAAGGATTAAAGAACGAGAACCCCAAGACAACAGCGTATCAAGAGTTAATTGTATAATAGTCAAAGTCTTGTCAGACGACGATAAATATATGTACTATTTATTTGATACATGGTCAATAGTTGGAACAAGAGTAACTAAAACACACCCATATCAAATCTATGAAACCGCACCAGGTAATACTAATATTATTTCATGGAAAGAAAATGAATCAGTATTAATATCTTGCGGTGATACAACTTGTAAGAATGTTATTCAAGTATTATCTTCCGATAATGGTGATATGATGCCTATATTGGAAGACGAGGAGAATGACGGCGTTGAAATTCAACGAGAAGAAGAAGAAAGAGAAGAAGTCCTATGTGTTATATGTTATGATCCGGCTACTATACGTCTAGGGTGCGGTCATGCCGTATATTGCGGTAATGGGTGTATGGATGAACACATAGCCTATCAAGAAGAAGAGAACGGATGTGCGGTATGTCCTTTTTGTAAAGTAGATAATACACAAAATATGCAAAGTATCTGCTTACAACAATATAAATAATATTAAATTAATATATATGTTTGGGTTGTTCAGTGTTTATTGTTTTTGGATATGGGTATGGTCCTTTTTATATGTTAATGATTTCACAGAAATAAGTCCGTTAATTTCCAGTTTTATAGCATTTATATTTACCGCAATTTCATTAACTATTATCAGAAACTTCACAACGATGTTAATTGTATTTTTGGTTTTATTAGAATTCTCCGTTTTTTACTTTAACTATAGAAAATTCATAAAAACTAATAAAAGGTTTACAATTAAAAAACTTTATTTAGTACATAATGTGGTGATATTTTTGGTTTACAATATCTATTTATATTTTAATAATAAAACTTTTTTTGATGTTTATACCACCAAAACAGCCAAAGAAGAAGTAACATTAAGTAAATGGTTTGAAAATAGAGGGGACCCTAATTATTTAGATAATTATATCCATTAATATATATATGCGTTTAACTAGAAAAAGATATGGGAGTACATTTCGTAGAAGAAGTAATTCATCCATCGTTGGTGGAAGACCTGATTCTGCTTCTGTTTTATCTAGACGTGCAAATGCCGCAAATACAGCAAATCCCGAAAATGAATTTAGAATGACAGCAGTATTCAATGAAAGAAATATGCGGCCTATCTCTGCCGTTAAGAAAAAGACTACCAAAGTGAAAGATTTAGAGGCCGAAGTGGAAAATTTAAAGAGACAATTGCTTTCGGCAAAAATAGAAAGTAAAAACGAAAAACGTGAAAATTACTTGATAAAATTTATAGGTTTATTATTTCAGCAGACTCTAAATCATAATAATAGTATTTCTGCTGCTTTATCTAAAATTAAAATAAGTGAATCGGATGAAAGGTTGATGAATGATGTTTTAGATAATAATATTATGGCTTTAAAAATGTTATTTAAAACAATAGAAGAAAGTGACTTTAAACAATTACAAACGATGTTTGATAAAACAGGTTTTCAATATAAAGAATTACAAACACCAGAATTAATGCGAACACAATCTCCATCGCCGGAGGGTGTTGAATACAAGCAAGATAGACTAGTGGATAAGAGCTTTATACCAGGTATCCAAATTGCATCACGCGATGGTACGCTAATTGAGACAATAAGGAAGAGGGACGGAAAATATAGTCCTTTATTAGCAATGCCTAAAGCAGTACCATACTTTAAACACACAGAAGATACCTTTACACTCCCAGACGACCTGAAAACCACAATCTTAAAATCCAAGGGTTCAAGGGAAAAAAAAGCTGGGGGCTCAAGGAAAAAAAAATCCAGGGGTTCAAGGAAAAAAAAATAAATATAAATAATATATATGCGTTTAACTAGAACATATATTGGCGGAAAACGTAGGTATAGGCGTAGGCGTACAAGAGGTCGCGGTACAAGAGGTCGTCCCACCACAACATCAACAAGCAAAACCTGTTTATACAAATACAAATGCACTAAACGCAGAGGCAAAAAACAGAGATGTGTTTACACATACATTTGTCCTCCACCTAAATCTAAATGTTAACAATCTTTGTATGGAGCACAAGATGCTCTCATAGTAAAACCTTTAATAGGACCTTTTAAACACTTCGTTTTAGAGAATCTTCTTGGTAAAGAAAAAACTTTACCATCATAGCTTCGGATACATTTCTTAGTATTGTTGTTTGATTTACAACAATCCTTGTATG
>CERI01020176.1_pt1 | contig 23132 bp, 28 predicted proteins | sample 350261 | NCBI WGS metagenome assembly CERI01 (sample SAMEA2620979, study PRJEB7988) | marine metagenome | isolation source: saline water (ENVO:00002010), including
CCTTCTTCACCACCCTCAAAATCTCCACCTCCTTCTTCTACATCATCTTCACCTTCACTAACATTATCTCCAGCTTCGCTACCTTCAACATCTTCACCACCTTCATAATCTTCACCACCTTCACTGCCTTCAACATCTCCGCCACCAGAAAAAGAACATTTACCACCGGTCATTCTCATAGCTTCTTTTTGATCAATATTGATAACTTTAACATTATATTCATATTCGATTTTAATCTCAGTATTACCTTTTTTAAATATTTTAGGTGTTTTAAGTTTATGACGAGTTACTTCATACGCAAATGTTTTACCAGGTGCACCACGAATTCTTTGTCTTAAAATAAATTTAATTGTAGTTTTCTTCTTATATTTCGAAAATTCAGGTTTATTTAACTTTAAAAATAATTGTCTACCTGCTTTTTTAGCAGCAGGTAATGGAAATGCAGATACATAATTACCACCTTTATATCCAATACCAGAACCGGCAATTGTATATGTATGTTTTTTATTTTCAGGCTTTCCTCGAAATAGATCCATATTTTAATTATTAAAAATATAAAAAAAAATTATATTTCTTCTTCACTCGATATTTCACTTAATATTTCATTACATGTATCATATCCTTCTGATTCAATATCACTCTTATCTTGGTTATTATCATTAAAATAATTCTTTTTTTTTATAAATATAGGAGGAGTTGGTAATTTATTTTTGTTAACTATATATTTATGTACATTTTCTCTATTATTTGTAAATTCTTCAAATGTTACTTCCATATCTTCATATGATTCATATAACATATTTGATTTTTCAATTTTTGGATATTCATTAATTAAATGATCTTCATCACTTTTAAATTCTTCTTCAGTAGATGAAAAATTATTTTCATAAACATTAATATATAGAATATTTTTATTTTTAATATATTCTAATTTATGTTTATATTTTTCTTCATATATTTGAATTAATAAATTATAATCATTATATTTTTTACCATTTTCTGTATTATTTAAAAAATAATCAACAATATAATGAGATTTATTACTAAACATATATTTTATTTTATTACTTCTTGATAATATATATAACATATCATAATCTTCATATTCATCAGAATTTAAAAAAATATCAAAATCTTCTTCGATATTCATAATTATAATTTAAACATTTATAACAAACTCTAGTTTAATTCTATCTTTTATTCTTTATATAAAAAATATATTTTATTATTATTATAAATGACAACTGAAGATATTTTTAATTCATATGTTGAAAAAATACGTAATTCAACACCAACGAATAATAATGTATCCAATGATGAAAAATTAGATTTATATAAATATTATAAACAAGCGAAAATCGGTGATTGTAATATTCCAAAACCATCTTTTTTTAATATAACTGACAGTGCAAGATGGAGTGCATGGAATGATATAAAAGGTTTATCAAAAGAAGAAGCAATGAAAAAATACATTATGTTGTGTAAAACATATGTGTAAAAAAAAAATGATTAATTTCATTCATTTTTTTATAAATGACTTATTATGAAGAAAAAGGTTATTTAGATTTATTAAAATCTTTAATTAATTCATCTATTAAAGATGGTCGTAATGGATCAACTCTATCTTTATTCGGTATTAATTATAAATTTCGTTTAGATGATGGTTTTCCTTTATTAACTACAAAAAAAATGTATACAAAAGGTATTATATTAGAACTTCTTTGGTTTTTAAAAGGTGAAACAAATTCTAAAATTCTCGAAGAACAAAATGTTAATATTTGGAAAGGTAATTCTTCAAAAGAATTTATTCAAAAACAAAATCTTCATTATGAAGAAGGTGAATGTGGTCCTATTTATGGATGGCAATGGCGTAGATTTAATGCGAATTATCCTCATAAAACTGGCGGATTTGATCAAATTCGGTATATTATAGATGAAATTAAAAATGGATCTAGAAGAGCAGTATTATCTGCATGGAATCCTTTACAATTGAAGGAAATGGTGTTACCACCTTGTCATATATTATATACATTTTACAAAGATAATGAAAATAATCTTTCATGTCATCTTAACATGAGAAGTAATGATACTTTCTTAGGTTTTCCTTTTAATTTAGCATCTGTTTCTGTATTAACACATATTATTGCAATTTGTACGAATACAAAACCAAAAGAAATTTGTATATCAGTTACAGATGCACATCTATATACTGAACATATTGATCAAGCTAAAATTCAAATTTCAAGAGAACCATATAATAAACCACAAATTTTAATTGAAAATCTTCCAAAAAAAGAATTAAGTACAGATGAAGCTATAAATTGGATTGACAATTTAAAGTTATCTGATTTTAAAATTATAAATTATAACTTTTATGATAAAATTAATGCAAATATGATTGTTTAATTCCTTCTCTTAAGATTATTATTAATCTCTAACATTAAATTATAAAGATCTTTAATTGTTGGGTTATTATTTTTATTATTATAATTTTGGATTTTCTCATCTCTTTGGATTTTCTTCTCTCTAAATTCTTTAATCTCTGCTAGAGTAATCTTATAATCTGTAGCAATTGTTTTTGGATCATCTCCATCTTCATCAATTCTTTTAATAGCATTCATAATTACTCTAGTTTTAATACTTCCTGAAGTCCTATGAAGTTCCTTAGCAATATCATCAAAAGTAACACCATCCTTTAGTTTTGCGATCATTTTATCATCCTCATCGTCATCCCATTTTAAACCTGCACGACTGGTTTCGGGATTTTTACGAAGTTCTCTCATATTCTCAATGAATTTTGTAGACATTGTTAATGTATTTAATGTGTTTTTAGTTTTTATTCCTTATATAGTTTTGGTAAAAAAATGATTTCTTTTTAATTATTTAATTATAAATATGGACATTCTCAAAAACTATGATTTATATTATCATACTATCGGTGAACCTATTGTATCCGATCAAGAATATGATAAATTAAAAGAAGAATTATTAAAAAAATTTCCTAATGATCCTTATTTTAAAGAAGTTGGTTATAATATATCAGATTGTATTGATTTACCTTATTATATGGGATCATTAGATAAAATTAAAGATGATAATAATAAACCTCTTGATAATTGGAAAAAAAAATATAAAGGACCTTATATTATTAGTGATAAATTAGATGGTATATCAGCTTTAATTCATAATTATAATAATAAAATTTCAATTTATACAAGAGGAAATGGAAAATGTGGAAGAGATATTTCTCATATTACTAAATATATTAAAGGTATTCCTAAAAAAATTGAAGATACATATGCTATTCGTGGCGAACTTATTTTATCTAAAAAAAATTGGAATTCATCATATGGAAGTAATCCACGTAACGTGGTAGCTGGTATAATAAATTCAAAAACAATAAATAAAGAAATTTTACCAAAAATTGAATTCGTAGCATATGATATTATTCATCCTCGTTCTAAAATTCAAGATTCTCTTTCTTATCTTCAAAATAATAATTTCCATGTTGTTAATTCTCAAAGTATTGAATCTTTCACATCTGATTCTCTTTCTGATATTCTTATGTCAAGAAAAATAAATAGTGATTATGAAATTGATGGTATTGTTTTATATGATAATAGTACTATTTATGAATTTAAAGCATGTGAAAATCCAAAATATGCAGTTGCTTTTAAATCAATGAAACAACACGAAGAAGTAACCGTCAAAGTAAAAAATGTAGAATGGAATATTAGTAAAGATGGTTATTTAAAACCAAAAGTAATATTTGATTCAGTAGAATTAGATGGTGTTAATATATCTGCTACAACTGGATATAATGCTTTATATATTAAAAATAATATGATAAATATTGGTTCTGAATTATCAATAATTAGATCTGGTGGAGTTATTCCTAAAATTTATCGAATTGTAACAAAATCAAGTGAACCATTAATGCCTACTGTAAATTATAAATGGAATTCTTCAGGTGTTGATATTGAAATCATTGATAGTGATAATGATGATGCTAATATTAAAACGCTTCTATATTTCATGAAAACTTTGGAAATTAAATTAGTTGCTGAAGCAACATTAAAAAAATTATATAAAGCTGGTTTTAAAACTATACCAGATTTATTAAATATTAAAATAGATGAGATTATAAAATTAGATGGATTTAATAAAAAATCTGGAGAACAAATTATAAATGCTATTCAATCAATCAAAACTAAAGAAAAATATCAAATTATGGCCGCTTCAAATATTTTTGGAAGAAATCTTGGTTTGAAAAAAATAAAGTTAATTTGTGATAATCTTCAAGATAAAGATTTAACATATGAAAATTTAATCGCTATTAATGGTATTGGTAAAATAAATGCACAAGCTTTTGTTGATAATATTGATACATTTAATGAATTCTATTCCAACCTTAATATTACACAAGAAATTAAAAAACAAAAAACTCAAGATAATACATTACAAGATGTTTATATAGTATTTTCTGGATTTAGAGATAATGAATTAAAGAAAAGAATAGAAGAAAAAGGAGGTCATGTTAATGATACAATAACAAAGAGAACGACATTATTACTAGTAAAAGATATAAATGAACAATCTGGTAAAATAAAGGATGCGAAAAAATCAGATATTAAAATTATACAGAAAGATAAATATAATGTTTAATTTAGAACGTGAATATACTTCAAATTTTTCATTTAAAAAAATATCGAAATATGTAAAAGATGGTACTTTATTAGAATTAATGAATTCAAATAATAAATTTATTAAAAAAGAAAATGATAAATTTTTTTATTCTTTATTAATTGATTCTGAAAAATATCCATTAATTACTATACCATTTAAATATAATATAAATATAATACAAAAAATAATATCAGAAGAAGAAGATAATATTGTAGTAGAATTAGAATATATATATAATGAAATTCATATTTTTCAAGTTTTTTATGTTAATATTAACAAAATTAAAACTACTTTTTCATATGAATTAAAAGATGATGATCCAATTCTTAAAATAATTATAGATATTATTTTATATTCTTGTCTTGACTGGATGGAAACACGTATTATTGATTTATCTTCTAAATAATAAAATGGGTAATCAATATTCCTTAAATACTGATATAACGAAAATTAAACCAGTAGATTTATTTAATCTAACATCTGATTTTACATGGGATGAATTAAAAGAAGCTTATAAAAAAATTGCTTTAAAAACACATCCTGATAAAGGTGGTAATAAACAAATTTTTGAGTATTGTACTAAATGTTTTAAAGAATTGGCAATGGAGTATAAAATGAGACATTCTAATAAATCACATAACGAATTGAAAAAAAATTTTAAAGAAGATGTATTTACTCAATTAAAACCTAAAGTTGGTGGTGATGATTTTACAAAAGAATTTAATTCTATGTTTGAACAAAATAAATTTTATGATGATGAAATTGAATTTGGTTATGGTGATAAAATGGCCAAATCAACAAAGAATAGAAAAGATTATGATATTCAAAATATTTTCGATACTGAAAATGTTACTAATGAAAAATTTAATCAAACTTTCAATAAAAAAATTAAACCACGTAATGATATTATTAAATATCAAGAACCACAACCTTTACATTTGACAAAATCTATACAATTTTCAGAATTAGGAAGTAAAACAACTGATTATACAGGGACAACTGATAATAATAGGTTAGCTTATACAGATTATTTAAAAGCTCATAGTGAAGAAAGAATACCAACAAAATCTGTTCGTAAAGAATTTAAAAATACAAAAGAATATCAATTATATAGTGATAAATATAAAAATCAAGCATTTTCTACTGAAGAAATTAGAAAACAAGAAAAAGCGAAAGCTTATCATGAAAGAATGGAACAAAATAGATTAATACGATTAAAAGATAAAGATGAACAAATTGGACAATATTATGATAAAGTTTCTCGCTTATTAGTAAAATGAACATTCGTGATTTTCGATTATTTGGATTTGCGTTAATTGATGTTATCGCTACATTAATAATTGCTTTGATTTTACATTATTATATGTGGACAAAACCTACACATAAAGATTTAAATAATAGAACATTTTTACAATATTTCTTATCAATGTTCTTAATTATTATTACTTTCTTTGGTTTAGGTTTCATTTTACATTGGTTTTTCTCAATCGATAGTAAATTAAGTTTATATCTAGGTATATAAACATATAAAAATAATATTCTTATAAATGGGTTATGAATATTATAATATTTTAGGTGTTAACCGTAACGCATCTATTGATGAAATTAAAAAAGCTTATCGTAAAAAAGCTACAACTGAACATCCCGATAAAGGAGGTGACGAAAAAAAATTTCAAGAAATATCAAATGCATATCATGTTTTAAGTAATCCTGAAAAGAAAAAAAATTATGATAATGCTGGTGGACAAGAAACAAATGGTAGATCATCCAATGAACATGATTTCTTCTCACATTTTTTTAATAATAACTTCCGTCATCAACAACAAGAACAAAGACCAAAAAAATGTAATGATATCGTTCATAATTATTCTATTAGTTTAGAAGATGTTTTTAAAGGAATTACTAAACAAGTTCGAATTAAATTAAAAGCATATCATTTTAATTGTTTTTCTGAATGTGATAAATGTCAAGGTAAAGGAACAATTAAAAATGTTACACAAAATGGACCTTTTTGTCAAATCTTCCAATCACAATGTCAAGAATGTAATGGCAGTGGTTTAAATGTTATAAAAGGAAAAGAAAAAGAAAGTATGTATGAAAAAGAAGAAATAATAAATTTAGAAATACCAAAAAGTATTAAAAATCATACAAAAATTATTATTGAAAATAATGGTGAACAACCTAAACGTCAAGATATAAAACCAGGTCATCTTATTTTTAATATTACTATCAAAGATCATGATAAATTTAATAGAGAACATTTTGATTTATTTACTATTGTACCAATTGACTTTGTAAGTTCTATAACTGGTAAACAAATTGATATTAATATTCTTAATTCAGACAATGTTTCTTTTTCTACTTCTGATCTTGGTATTTTACAACCTCATAAAAAATATAAATTTCCAAATAAAGGATTATATAATGGAAATAATCGAGGTAATTTGTTTATTGAATTTAATATAACATATCCTGTATTAAATCAAGATAAAAGAAATCAATTAAAAGAAGCTTTTGATAATATCTTATAACATGTAAAATCTCGCCCATGCTCCTTCTATATCTGTATTAATAAGTGGATTTTTCCGTTTATATAATTTATCTTTTTTGTATTTATTGCAAAGTTTTACTTTTTCATTTACAATAGAATCAATATCTAATCCTATTATTATATTTACCAAAAATATTATTAATAATGATAAAAATATATTTAATGATAATCTTATTGTATCTATTTTACCTAAATATTCATTATATGGTATAAATTTATACATACTTGTTTTATTATTACTTAAGACATTTATCTATTGCTTCTTTTAATTCTTTTCCTAAAGCTATTTCTTCATAAATACATTTCTTATTTATACCACATTTTCCATCTTTTTCTTTTTCTTTACAATTACGACCTAATTTTTTTATATATTCATTTAATGAGTATTGCATTATTATCAATACAAATAATATTATTAATATTGCTAAAAATATATAAAATGCAAATACTGACCAACTAATATTTCCTGTATATTCATCTATCGGAAATATGTAATTCCCTTTTATTAATATATCTTTGATTTTTTCAAATTCTTTTTTTGAAGATTTAAGTAATTGTCCTGACATTTTAATTCTTTATATATTTATTTTTATGGTATATTATTTGTAACATTTATTTTTAATTTAGGTTCTATTGCCATTAATTGACATTGTATACCATACATTCTATTCATCATATTATTCTTTAATATTTCACTCGTTGACATCTCATTCGTTATATGTATTTTGTTTTTCATTATACATTGTTCTATATTCTTTTCTATTACTCTATCCATCGTATCACTTAATACTTTTCCATCATCTTTATTCTCTTTATCTTTCGGTTTTTCTGGTGATTTCTCAGGTTTTGGCATTTCATTACCAGGTGCTTGTTTTAATTTTTCAGCCAAAGTTGGATTATATTCTTCTGCAAACTTAATTAAAAATTCCTTTAAAAATCCAATTATTGTACCAGATATATCATTAAATACTTGTCTTGGACCACTAAAGTTTAATAATACATTTATCATTTTTTCAAACATCGCAAATATCCCTGTTTCTCTTAATTCATTTAATGGCGGTATTTCAGATAAATAATTCATAGGCCATGGTAATGATTTTAAAATTAACCATATTAAAAATAATAAAACCACAATAACAGTAACAATAACAAATACATAACTCAAAACTCTAGATAATACATTATGAATACTTTTCATAATAGTAATGTAAATTTGTGGAGTAGTACCAGGTAAAATATCAACTGGTTTTGTAAAATATATAAAATAGAACAAAATTGTTAACGCCCAAAATGAAAGAACAATGAAATATATTACAGCAATTATAAATCCTAAATTCGCCATTTCTTATTTATATGTTCTTCTACAAAATTTTTTGTTATTTTATTGACTCGTTTTCTTTATTATCATTCAATACTATTTCTAAATTTTCTCCAAATGAATGTTTTAGTTTCACACCCTTTTTATGCCATGATACATCATATAAATCATGAATCATATCTTTCAAACTTTCACAATTTTCATCAAAACTTTTTTCTTTTTCATCTAAACTTTTACCTTTCATTTTATTAATAATACGATCAAAAACTTTATCTAAGTCTTTATGAAATCCCATGATTAATTATCAATAATCAATATTCATCATTTTTTTGTGAATTTTATAAAAAAATGATTTCATATATTACATATAAATATTTATGTCCATCATTCTCAATAAAAAACCTATTATTTTAATTGATTCGTCTTATTATACATTTTATCGTTATTATGCTACGTTAAAATGGTACGGATTTCAAAATAAAGATATTGATACTGATAATATAATGAATAATGAAGAATTCCTTTCTTCTTTCAATAAACACTTTCAAAATGATATTTCTAAATTATCTAAAAAATGGAAAACATCTACCAATAATATTTTCTTTTGTCTTGATTGTTCTAGAGTAAATATTTGGAGAAATGATATTCACGATTCTTATAAATCTCATCGTATACAAAATGCTAATTTTAATCGATCTATTTTTGATTTCTTCAAACTTCACAATAATTTCTCACAAATTCAAGTTGATCATCTCGAAGCAGATGATATTGTTTCTATCATCTTTCTACAGATTCGATCTATCTCTCAAACACATCCTGTTATTATTATTACAAATGATAGTGATTATTTACAATTATCAGATTCTAATACAACAATATATAATATGCAAATGAAAGATATATCTTCAAGACTTCAGTTTGATTGTATAAAAAAAGAATTATTTTATAAAGCATTAATGGGTGATAAAAGTGATAATATCATTAAATGTGGTAATATTAAAAAATCAGAAGCTATTAAAATAACAAATTTAGAAGAAGAAGAAAGAAAGAAATGGATAGAGAAATTTAAATATAAAGATGAATATTATAAAAATCAAAAACTAATAGATTTTAGATTTATACCAGATGATCTTAGAAATAAATGTTTAGAACAAATAACAATAAAAATGATAACATCTTAATATTTTTCATAAAATGGATAAAAAGAAAATTATTTCAGAATTATCAAAGTACTCATGTTCTTCATTAGATGAATATATAGAAAAAATACATATAATATATTCAAAAAAAACGTATCAACAATTTCGATCTGATAAATTAAAAGAATTAAAAGAAAAATATCCAAATAATACATATAAAGAAAATTTACAAATCATAAGTGAAGAATATAAAATATATAAAAAGTGATATATATTAATATATTATAACAAAAATGAAAAAAATTATTAGTATACATAATAAAACTAAAAATCTAGATGAAGAGGTTTTACCTTTTAATGAAAATAATATTGTTTTATCTGATACTGATCTAATCTCTTTATTAGATCCGTATTCATACAAAAATATAAATCTTTTTCGTAGTGCTTTCGTTCATAAATCATATTGTACTATGAAAAATTCTAATTTTACGGATGGTAATATAAATTGTCCTCAAAATTGTATTCCTTTACAAGATGTTTCTTATGAAAGATTAGAATTTCTTGGTGATTCTATTTTAGGTTCTGTTGTAGCTAAATATATGTATTCTCGTTTTCCAGATCAAAATGAAGGTTTTCTATCAAAAATGAAAACAAAAATTGTAAATGGAAAAATGTTAGGATATTTGGCTGAACAAATCAATTTCCCTAAATTTGCTATTATTTCTAAACAAGTTGAAGATGCTAATGGACGTTATAACTTTAAAATTATGGAAGATATTTTAGAAGCATTTATTGGTGCTTTATATGAAGATTCGAATGATTATGATATAACATCAAAATGGATAATAAATTTAATAGAGAATCATGTTGATTTTACTTCATTAATAGTTAAAAATACGAATTATAAAGATATGTTATTAACATATATGCAAAATCATTTTCAAGATACACCTAAATTTCTTGAAGTTAATGTCGTTACAAAAGATAATATGAAAGTTTTTACATATGTTGTTAAAGATCGAGATAATAATGTTCTTGGTACCGGTAATGGTAATAATAAACGTGATGCCGAAAATAATAGTTCTTTAGATGCATTGAAAAATTATGGAATACAAGTTGAATAAATTTATATACCATAATGTAAATAGATGTCGTCTCCTATATTAATATTAGATTTAGATAATACGATAATAGGCGATATAACATATCCTGCAATATTGAGTCATTTATATTTGCAAATAAAAAAACAGAAAATCAAAATTTTTAATATTGATAAAAAAATTTCAAAATTATATACTGAAGATTCTCTTGTTATTCGACCTTTCTTTACACAATTTATTAAAAATCTTTTAGATCGTATTCCTTCATTATTAATTTTTATATATACTGCTAGTGAAAAAAAATGGGCTCATAAAGAAGTTTCTTGGATTGAAAAAAATTGCAATTTAAAATTTCAAAGACCTATCTTTACAAGAGACCATTGTATTAAAAAAGGTGTTACATATGTTAAATCTATTAGCAAAATTTTTCCTATTATTTCTCAAAGATTTAAAGATGTATCTATTGATAATATTTTTATTATTGATAATAATGATGTTTTTACTGATTGTAAACATAAATTTACAATTTGTCCTCATTATAATTACATATATTTCTTAGAAATATGGTCTTATATTCCAAAAGAACTTCTGAAAAATACTATTATTCATTCTTATTTAATTAATTTTATTAAATCGAATCATGTTAATCCATGTTCTTCTCATATTTTATCTTTTAAAGGTAGAGAAGACTTAAAAAGTAGATATCACGAATGGTTATACAAAAAATATAATGAAATTCATAAAAATAATATAGTTTATACAAAAGATATATATTGGAAATTAGTTTATACTCTTATGAAAAAAAATCAAGTTACTAATTTCCATGATAATAATTTTAAAACTTTTAAATCTAAACTTCAATCTATTTCACAATCTTCTTTTAATTCTTCATAATGTGTTATAAATGGATTATCATATCCTTGTATTTCATATCCAAAATTATTATGATTTATTTCTTGTATCGATGGTTCATATAATTTGTTCCAATTATATAATAATTTTTCTTCTGTTATTACTCTGTTTATAGTATAGTTATACTTAAATTTCATAAATAATATTGTTCTTGCGATTACTCCTCTATCTTCTATTCGTGGTACATAAATACGATCTTTATGATCGATTACATAATCACCAATGCCAAATTTATAATTAGATCGTAATGAATTTTTGATAGCATGACAACCAAACATATTATGAATTTCATTAAAATTTGATTTATTAAGAAATGATCTTGGATATATATGTTCAATATTTATATTATATTTTTTAGATGGTCCATATAATATTGGCATTTTTCTTACATTTTTAATTTTTGTTAAAAAACTATTACATGATAATAAAAATGTTAATATTAGTAAATATTTCATATTTATATTTATATTTATATCATTCATATATTTTTAACATTATATATTATAAATTATTTATAAAATTAAAATGTCTACTAGTTTAAATTTTTTTCTTGAATCTTCTAATAATGATTATTTATATAATATTATTCCGTATTCAAATATTAATTATATAAATAATACTCTTGTATATTCAAAACCTAATGAAAATTATATTTTGTATGAAGATGATGCTGAATATTTAAATGAAAAATTATTTGATAAAAATAATATATATTTAGAAAATATTTATGAATCTAATATAAATGATAACAAATATTTAGAAACAATTTATGAAAGTATTTATGAATCTAATATAGATGATAAAATTTATGAAAGTATGTATGAATCTAATATAGTTAATAACAAATATTTAGAAACAATTTATAAATCTAATAACATATGAAAAATAATGCAGAATACTTTTTATTTTATTATTAAATTAAACTTTATTTTTATAATTAATATTTTTTTATAAAAAAACTATTATCAAAATGATATAAGAATTATATAATAATATTTTTTAAATATGTTACCAATGTATAAAATTTATATTGATTATACTTCTAAGTATAAACAAATTTATGGTGATAAAACAGTTGTTCTATTACAAATAGGTGGTTTCTATGAAATTTATAGTAGTGGATCTGATATTGTTGATATCAAAACAATTGCAGATATTTGTAACATGGTTGTTACAAAAAAATCTAAAGCAATAAATGATGTTGGACCACACAATCCTTATATGACAGGATTTCCAATTGAAGCAATAAATAAATTCTTAAATTTATTAGTTACAAATCAATACACGTGTATTGTCATATCACAAACTGGTGATGATGATATGAATCGTACAAAAATTCGCGAAGTAACGGAAATCGTATCACCATCTACTTATACTACAAATAATTTCATTTCAAATAATAATTATTTATGTGTTCTTTATTTTGAACAACATAATGATTTATTATATCTTGGTATTTCAGGTATTGATGTTAATATAGGTAATACTTTTGTATCTGAAACAATATCAACATTAAATGATAATGATAAAGCGATAGATGAATTATTTCGTATATTATCTTCATATAATCCAAATGAAATAATTATAATTTCCGACAAAATTATACCAAATTATAAAAAAATTGAAGATATTGTTTATTCTTATTCTAAATCTGTTCATCCAAAATGGAATACTTATGATTTTCTTAAAGATCTACAAAAAATATCTTATCAAACCGAAATTCTTAATAAAGCTTTTAAACATTCATCAATAACAAATATATTTGATGTGATTCATATTGATCGTAAACATTTAGCTCGTATATCTTTATGTTGTGCTATTCAATTTGCATATGAACATAATCCAAATATCATTACTAAATTAAATTATCCTTTCATTGTTGAAAATGATTCTCAAATGATTATTGAATATGATAGTGTTTTACAATTAAATCTCATTTCAAATAATCCAAATGATAAATCTTTATTACATATTCTAAATAATTGTAAAACCGCCTTTGGTAAACGATCTTTTAAAGATACATTACTCAATCCAATTATTGATATTGATTTATTAAACAAAAAATATGAAGAAATTAATGATATTTTACAACTTGATTTTGAAGATTCTTTAAAATTCTTATCTAATATTATTGACTTACAAAGATTTAAACGCAGAATTATTCTTAAAAAAATTGTTCCATCTGATTGGTGTTCTTTTTATACATCATTGGAAAATATAAAAGATTTATATAATTTTTACAATATTGATACAAAAATTATTGATACATTATTTGATTCTATTTCATGTTTTGATATTGATATGTGTTCCAAATATTCTACATTAAATGATATTAAATATAATTTCTTTAAAATTGGTATTTATCCTGATATTGATGAATTGGTTAATACTTATAATGACTCTTTTAAAAAAATATGTGATATTTCTAAAAAAATTACTGATTTTGGAGATAAAGATTCTACTCTTTCTCGTGTTGAAAATAATAAAGATGGTTTCTTCATATCCATCACCAAAAAACGTTTCGATTTCGCATATTCTATTAATAAAACTTATATGTCCTCTTTTGATAAAAAATTCTCCAATAATACAAAAACTTCTTATAATATCATTAATGATGATATTTCTTCTCTCTCCGATAAAATGCAGAAATCTCTTCTTTCTTTAAATACTTTACTTATTCAACATTACTTTGATTTTCTTTATACATATATTTCAGAAAATGAAGAAACTTTATCAAATATTATACAATGTATTACAAATATTGATATTAATGTTTGTATTGCATCTAATTCTAAAAAATGGAATTTAGTTAAACCTAGTATTTCATCTTATGATCATTCTTTTCTTGATATTAAAGGTATTCGTAATCCTATCGTTGAATGTCTTGATAATGATATTGAATATGTTCGTAATGATATTTCTCTTGATTCTCAAGGTATGCTCCTTTATGGTATTAATTCTTCCGGTAAAAGTTCTTTAATGAAAGCAGTTGGACTTAATATTATTATGGCACAAGCTGGTATGTATTGTTTTTGCGATAGTATAAATTATCATCCATATAAACATCTATTTACAAGAATATCTGGTTTAGATAATATTTATCGCGGTATGAGTAGTTTCGTTGTTGAAATGACTGAATTACGTAATATTTTAAATCGTAGTGATAAATATAGTTTGGTTCTTGGTGATGAAATATGTTCAGGAACAGAAAATATATCTGCAATTTCGATTGTAGCTTCATCATTATATCAATTAACGACAAATAAAAGTTCATTTATATTTGCTACTCATTTACATGAATTGATTGATATTGATATTATTAAACATTTATCTCTTCAAAATCAAATTTCAATTAAACATATGCATATATCTTTTCAAGATGGTATTATTATATATAATCGTCAAATTATGGATGGTAATGGATCAAAAATATATGGTATTGAGGTATGTAAAACATTAAATATGCCTAAAGATTTCTTACTCATGTCTGAAAATATTCGTAAAGAAATACTTCATGAAGATTCATGTTATGTCCCTCTTCAAACTTCTTTATATAATTCTAGTGTTTATATGGATTTATGTCAAGTTTGTAAAATTAATAAAGCAGTTCACACACATCATATAAAGTATCAGAAAGAAGATACATATGATAAAAATGCGAAACATAATCTTATTCCTTTATGTGAAGAATGTCATCATAAAGAACATTCGGATGTTTTTCATATAAAAGGTTATACTCAAACATCTGACGGAAAAACGATTGATTATCAATCAAAAACTATAGATGAAACAAATTTACAAGATTTAGATTACATTACTTTAAAAAAATATATTAGGTTAGGTAAATGTAATATATGGTACATACGTAGTAAAGAAAGTGGAAAATTTAAAAAAATAATTGATGAAAAATTATTATTAAAAAAATTTAATCAAATCTCTAATATACATATTTACTCTATCACTGATAACATTAAACAAACTTTATTTGATTTATCTATGTAATAATACCTACTCTATAATAATTTATTATTGTTATTGTTACTACTAATGATACTACATTCATCTTCATCTTCTCTAATAATATTTCTTTAAAATATATATTCTCTATTTTATCATTAAACTTCTTTAACGAAGAATATATCATATGATATACCTTTTCATTACCTTCTTGTAATGTATAAGTTAATAATGTTTTTAATGATATAAACAAATATACAATTTCTTTAATCATAATTTATCATTTATTATCTTCTGTTCTTTATATAAGAATATTTTAATTTATTAATTTAATGTTAGACTCTCTATATTACGACTGGTTTCATAATAAATCTTATTGGTTTTCTCAAAATTATGATTATTATATATCACAATCTTATTTTCATTTACTCGATTCTTATATTTATCCTTCAAATAAAATAGATTATATCGCATTAATTATTTTATTTGATCAAATTCCTAGACATTTTTTTAGGAATACTCTTTCTAATCATATTTTAACATATTATAGTTATAAAGCTTCTCTTATTTCTCGTAAAATTCTTAATAAATATCAATTTAATGATGATGAATTATTATTCATTTATCTTCCATTTAGACACATCTTCGATTTTAGTATGATTGATTCAATTATATCAATTTATATTAAAAAATATTTAGAATCATCAAATCAATTTTATAAAAAAATAATCAATGCTACTGTTTCAAAATCAATTTATATGAGAAATCGATTTATTATTCATAATCAATATCATGATTATAATCTTTTCTTTCATCCTATTTTAGAATATAATCCCATTACTCCTCTTAAAAAACAATATAATACTTCTTTATTTCATACTATATCCTCTAAATATATTCATGATTATCCTATAATTGTATCTTTATCAGGTGGTGTCGATAGTAATGTTTTACTATATTTATGTTCTTTTTTAAATATAAAAGTAATTGCTATACATATTAATTATAATAATAGATCTTCTTGTGATAAAGAGGAAGATTTCCTTAAATATTATTGTAATTTATTAAATATTCCTCTTTATATTCGTAAAATTACAGAATTAAATCGTAATATTTGTCATAAAAATGGTTTACGTGATTTATATGAAAGTTTAACCAAACAAATTCGTTTTCAAATGTATTCTCAATTACAAGAAATTTATGGTACATGTTATGTTGCTTTAGGACATAATTTAGATGATTGTTTTGAAAATATTATTACTAATATTTCTAAAAACCAAAAATATGATAATTTACATGGTATGGAAACTTTTTCAATTATAGATAATATCAATTTTTTTCGACCTTTCCTTGATATCCCTAAATCTGATATTATTAAATGTGCTATTCAACATTCTATACCATATTTGGAAGATAGTACTCCTTCGTGGAGTGCTAGAGGAAAAATTAGAGATCATATAAAACCCTGTTTAGAAGAATTTCATTTAACAAAATCTTTTTATGATTTATCGAATCAATTATCATCTATTATGAATGTAGTACATAATATTATCATACCTCTGTGTGATAATATTATACCGGAAGATGAATATATATGGAAAAAGATATTTCATAATAAAGGTATCCAGGTTTCAAATAAATGTATGAAAGAATTTATGATATTTATTCAAAACTCTATGAAAAATAATCGCAAATTTGTTCTTAATAAAAACTATACTTTCCAAATTTTACCTTCTTCTTAATTTATATTACATCTTTTTCATATTATTTCTTCCAATGTCTATTATATTGATCCTTCTGATAATTCACTAGTTGACTTTGTTAAATTCAATGATCTTTTAACAGATGATAAAGGCGCTGATGGTGTTGGTGGTGCTGATGATATATTTTTTCTCATATATTTTTCATCAATTTCTTTCAATATTTCTTGTTTCATACATTCAAATAATTCTTTGAATTTCTTTTCAGTTTCCATCTTTACATCTATTTAATTTTTAATTTTTGAAATGATAAAAATAATATAATCAATTATATAAATGTTTGATAATAAAAAAATAAAATTATATCCAAACTTAAATGATATTTTATATAAAAATAAAGCAATGATAGCGGGTGGTTTTGTTTTATCACATTATGTAAAAGATAAAACTAAATTTAAAAATACAGATATTGATATATATGTTAATGAAAGAAATTTTGATAATTTAATAGATGATATAATAAAACAAAAATATTTTGAAAAATTTGAAAATTTACTTGAATATGTTACTTATACAAATAAATATAATAGCCGTTATTTTCATACATCTAAATTATGTTTAAGTCAAGAATATGATAAATCTTTCTTTAAAAAAAATGGTATAAAGTTCAAAGTTACTTGTTCATGTAGAACGGAATCATTATATCATAAAGTTGATATAATGATTGTAAATGATGATAGAAAATTAGAAGATGTTTTTTCAAATTTTGATTTAAGTTTTACTGAAATATGGTATGATGGTAAAAAAGTATTTGCAAATGATGAAAAAAATATACGTAATATGTTTGGTATATTGAAAAAAGATTATGTTATCTCTTTATTTCAAAGAAATATTTTTATTTTAAAAAGAATGGAAAAATATAGAAAAAGAGGTTTTGATATTAAATTAGATAGTATAGACAAATGTGAGAATTTTATAGAAGATTTAAAAGAAAATATGATGACTAAATATATAAAAAATACATATAAAATAAAAACAATTAAAGATCATGAAAGATGGTTTGTAAAAAAAATATTAATGTATTTTTATTTAGAACTTATTAATATTGATAAAAAATATAATAAAACAATATCAAAAATATATGAAATAGAAAATGATAATGTAGTTCTTCATTTAAAAAATTGTATAGGAAGTATCATTCTAAAAGATCTAAAAAATCCAAATTTTATATTTAATTATTTGGCATTTATATTTAAGTTTATTAATAGTTTTCATAAATTTACAATAAATGAATTAATTATTAATTTAAAACTATATTTTGGATTTGAATTAAATATTATTGATAATACTCTTGATAAAATAAAAAACTTTTATTTCAATAATAGTTTTTATGAAAAAAATATGAGTAATGATCTTGTTAAATTATATAAATTTATTGAAAATAAAAAAAATTTATCTATATCTATATTAGAAAATTTTGAAGATTATCCCTTTTATAAAAATTATAATAAAAAATTATATTCATTTGATAATGGAACTATTAATTTAGATGATTATAACGGTTTTGATATAATAAATATAGAAGAAAATACTGTTAAAAAACATTTAGAAGAAGATAAAAATAATATTGTATTCTTAAGTGTAGATGATGATAAAGTAACATTGTTTTCTATTGAAGGTATAACATTTTTATTAATGAATATAAGAGATAATTGGTTTTATGAATGTAAAAAAAATAATAAATTTGATGAAGAAAACCCTTATATTAAATTATCAACAGTAACTGGAAATATATATATACCTTGGTTTCAAATATATCAATTATATCTAAAATATTTAAGTGGTTTAAGAATTTTTGCTTATAAAAATACATTTGAACAATTTGAAAAAACTGCTTCACATAAGAATGTATTTATGGAAAATCCAGATTATGTAAGTGCAAATCATTGTCAACAAGATTCTAATATTAATCTATATAATATCTATTATTTAAAAAATAATATAAAAAAAACAGATAATAACAAAAAATCAGATTCCCTTAAAAAACCTTCAAATGATAAGATTAAATCTACAAAAGCAAAAACACTAACCGTTTCAAACAGAAAAAAAACTAAATCTTCTTCTAAAACAGTTTAAATTTTTAATTTTTTTATTTCTTTTGTTATATTATCTGGATAAAATCCTTCTAATAATATTAGTTCTATAAATAATTCTTTCTCTTTTTTATTTGATATTGCATACATATGATCAATATTTGATGCTATTTTTATAAAATCACGTTTATAAGGTGTTATTTTTAAGATATCTAAACATATATCTTTTAATTCATAATTTTTTAATTTATGTGCTAGTTTTTTTAATTCTGTTTTTAATGGTTTTTTCTTAATATTATAAATGGGTGTTTCTATTTTTATAAAATCTGTTTTAATATTTTTAATAAAAAATCTGCTTCGAATTGGTGTTTCAATCGTATTTAATTTAATTGTTGTAGCATAAAAAACACAATTTTTATAAAATCTTTCTAATAATATACGAAAATAATAAAAATATTCTTGTGTTAATTCTTCTATATTATATATTAAAATTACATGTCTATTTCCTGTTATATTTTTTGATTCAATTAATTTATTTATCATTTCTACAAATATCATTGATGGTTTTGAATGAAAGATAAATAAATCATTCGTTTCTTCATATGTTAATTGTTTATAAATATGTTTATTTACTTTTGTAAATTTATATTCTTCTTTTAACAAGTTAAATACTATATTATTTATTTCATTATTATAACCAAAGTATAATACATTTGTCATACATAGATGTGATTATATAAAACATGTTTATATATATGTATTATAATAATGAACAGGACTGAATGTTTTAAGATACTTGGTATTCATCCAAGTTCTGATGAAAATACTATTAAATCTGTTTATAAAAAAATAGCATTAAAATCTCATCCTGATAAAGTTCAACATTTATCTGAAAATGAAAGAATACAATCTGAAGATTTATTTAAAAAATCTACTACCGCATATCGTATTCTTATGGGTTTAGAAGATGAAGAGTTTTCACCTGATGATTTTCTTTCACAAATGTTTGATTTTGAACCACAAACTATGAACGCTATGAAAGGTATTTTTTCCAATATGGCTACTAATATGTTTACTCAATATTCGCAAGGTAATAATCTTTTTGAAAATTTTTATGAAAATTTCCAACAAAAAGTTAATGTAAAAGTTCCAATTACACTTGAAAACTATTTTAATAATGATGTTTTACATAAATATTTTAATATTAATAATTCACAATTTGATACTGATATTGAATGTTCAACTTACCCTAAAACTTCTCGTTTTCTTGTTCTTCATAATATTGAATATGAACTCGTTGTTAATATGGAATTCTCTTCTCATAATAAATATACACATATAGTTCGTAAAAATGGTTCTGTAGATATAATATATATAATATCATTAAATTATTATCAATATATCCAAGGTGCAAAACATAAATTGAAGTATTTAGATGGTAATGATATAGATATAGATATAAAACCGTGTTGTATGAAGGATATTAAAATAAAAAACAAAGGGATATTAGGTGGTAAATTAATAATAAAAAAAAATATAATAAATCCGACAATAGAAAATATAAATAAATTAACTAAAGACGAGTATAATGTATTAATAAGTTTAATACGAAAGATATATAAGGATAAAATATGACAGGTATATTAAAATGACATCAAATAAAAAAGTCTCAGCTCCTCCTAAAAAATCGGCTTCACCTCCGGTTAAAGATGAAAAAAAAACTGATAAAAAAACTGAAGAGAAAATTGAAGATACACCTGAATTAGACAATTTTACTATTCTTGTAAATGCCGTAAATCAACTTTCCGTTGATATTAAAAATATTAATGCTAAACTTAAAATTTATTCTAAAGAACGCGAAAAACAACAGAAAATTGTTAATAAAGAACTTGCTAAAAGAGAGAAAGCTCGTAAAACCCCGTCAGGATTTGCGAAACCAAGTAAGATATCGGATGAAATGTGTGTATTTATGCAAATTCCCACTGGAAGTGAGAGATCTCGTACAGATGTTACTCGATTTATTAATTCTTATGTTAAAGAAAAAGATCTTTATAATCCCGTTAACAGACGATTTATTCTTCCTGACCAAAATCTTAAAAAATTACTCAGAGTAACCGAATCTGACGAAGTGTCGTTTTTCCTTTTACAAAAATTAATTAGCCCACATTTTCCTTTAAGTAAAGCTAAACAACTAGCGCAAGCAACTGGACAATAAAAACATAATTTTTAGAATATTAAAAATTACAAATTTTATTTTTTCCTCATTTTCCAAAACATAGAAAATGAACATTTTTTTGTATTTTCAATACCATTTTTTTAGAATAATAAAAATTTTTATTATATTATAATATTTATATGTAATACTCTTTCATAAATCTTCCAAACTCTTCATATATTTTTGGTTCATTCTTCATTATATTTTCTTTTCTTTTGTAATTTTTTATATTATCATCCAACCAGTATTTTAAATTCTTTCCTTCATTATTTAAATCTGTTTTTTCTGGTCTCTTCTTATATTTTTTGATAAATTCGATTACATCATAGAACATTTTATACCATTTCTCTTTATAACTTCGAAAATAACTTCCATATTTATCGAAAAATTCTTTATCTATATCATCGAATTTTATTTTTTTAAACTTATCATCAATAAATTCAGCAAGTTTCTTAATTTCCTCATCTTTATTAGTTCTTGTTGGTTTCTTCTTATTTTTCTCAATATATTTTGCTATTTTTTCATAGATTGTTTGTTTATATGTTTTATTATCATATATATACTCTTTATATTCTTCTAAAAAATCTTCCCAAATTTTTCTATACTCTGGTTCTTTCATTCTATGTTTATTTAATTTATAATTTTGAAATGTTGTATTTAACCAAGTTGCATTTTTTGATACTTTCTCATTTGTGTCATTAATATTTGGTCTCTTCTTATATTGATTAATATAATTCTTTGAAAATTCAAGACTTCGAATCCAAATTTCTGAATTATCTATAAAATATTCTTTATAATCTTCCATAAATTTTTGCCATATTTTCCTAATTTCTTCATCTTCATGAATATTAGTTTTATTTTTATAATTCTTATGATTTGTTTGAATCCATAATTCAAGATATTTCTCACTTTCAATACTTCTAGAAGGTAATTTTTTATTTTCTTCAATATATTTAATTAAAGCTTGAAATCTTTCCATCCAAATTTCTTTATAACTCATCAAATATTCTTTATATTCTTCTTTGAATTTTATCCATTCATTTCGAATTTTCTCATTCTTCATTATATCTTCTTTTCTTACAAAGGAAATATTTTGTCTTCCTATCCAATTTGCAAGTGTTCTTATCTCTTTATCCGGATCATTCTTACTAGGTCTCTTTTTATCTTTATCAAAATATTCTTTAAGTTTTATCTTTTTAAGATACCAAATTTCTTCTCCATTTTGCAAGATTATCATACTATTATAAATTTTATTATATTTAAATTCAACATCTTCAATTTCTTTTGTATCTTCATCATTTTCGATTATAAATTCTGGACTAATATATCCAAATGTATTCTTCTTATTATATGCTTTAGCAACCATTCTATCGTTTTTTGCAATTACTCTAATAAACTTCGAAATCGATTCCTCATTTTCCGTTCGCTAAACCCTATTATTTATTCTTATTTCTTGTTATT
>CERI01064121.1_pt1 | contig 23130 bp, 7 predicted proteins | sample 350261 | NCBI WGS metagenome assembly CERI01 (sample SAMEA2620979, study PRJEB7988) | marine metagenome | isolation source: saline water (ENVO:00002010), including
TTATATAAATAGTGGTTATAATAGACTTCATTTTTTAATTGAAGGACAAGATTATGCGGGATTAAATACAACTGGATTATGTATAGGTACCACGCTCACACAAGAAAGGCTTCATGTGAATGGTAATATAATATTGGAAGCTTATGAATATAATACTAGTGGGGGAAAAGGAATTTTCTTTAGAAAAGATTATTGTCCGTCCAATACCGCGAATTTTTATAATTGTTCTATTACTACTTTTGATCATGAGAATACGAACTCACCTGCGGGCCTAAGTATAAATTGCATTGATGGAGCGAGTATTTGCACCGGAAGTGATGAATATCGTTTGGAAAGGTTTAGAGTGGCTCAAAATGGTAATGTCGGTATAGGTACCACTAGTCCTAGTGAAAAACTTGAGGTTGATGGCAACATTAAGTCAAGTGGTAGTTTTCTTGGAAGTGATGACAGACTTAAACATAACGAGGAAGACATAGTGAATGCACTTAGTGTAATGAGAAAACTAAAACCTCAAAAATATGAAAAGACGAAAGAGCTTAAAGCAGCCGACTTCAATGGTTCTTTAGATGAAGATGATATTCTATGTGTTGAGGCAGGCTTCATAGCCCAAGACATTCAGAATGTTCCCGAACTTGACTATTCTGTAGTAGGTGGTGACTACATAAAGGAAACAGTTGATCCTTCGGGTGTAGTTACAACAAATACAGTATCAAAACCTTACTACCTAAATTACAACAATATTCTTACTTACAATGTAGCTGCAACCCAGGAACTAGATACAATTGTGAGTTCACTACTTGCTGAAATAGCATCTCTAAAAGAGCGCATTAGTGCTTTAGAAAATTAATTTTAACTACTATTAGATTGCATATATAAAATAAACTTTTTAAAATATATTTTTTGAGAGATTGAGAGATTAATAATAATTTAATAAAATAATAATAATTAAAAAGTTTAAAAATATTAAATTATATTATATAAAAATGTCTTTTGAAATAAAAACAGAGTTATCACCAGAAACTTTACAGACTCTGCAATCTCAAATAAAAGATAATGAAATAATTATTATTAAATTTACTGCAGAATGGTGTGCTCCATGTCAGGGAATAAAACATATATCTCAAGAATATAATGATATGTTTAATTCAAAAGTTCATTATTATGAAATAGATATAGATGATTCATTAGAATTATATATAAAATTAAAAAATTTTAAAATGGTAAATGGAATTCCTGCTATTTTATGTTATCATGCAAAAGAAAGAGATTTTTGGTATTGTCCAGAAGATAGTTGTTTGGGTGGAGATAAAATAAGATTAAAAGAATTTTATGAGAGATGTTTAAAAATTATAAATTAAAAAAGATGTAATAAAAAATAAACATCACCATAAAAAAATTCAAATTATAATTATATATAAAAATTATGCGAATTAATTATATTAATTTATAAATTAATATAATTAAAAAATAGTTAATATTATCTAATATTATTTACAATTATTTTTGATAATCTTGATACTGTAGTACTTGCTGATCCTAATTTATAGTTATGTTGTATTTCTTTGTAATATACCTTTGGATAACAACAATTAATAGGTTTTGTTTCTATTGGAATTTCAAAATCAATATCACTTGTTACATCAGGAATATATAAATTGATAGAAACATCTCGTTTTATTGAATTTGTTTGTCCCAACCTTCCAGTAGCTTTATATGTTATTCCATTTACATAAAATCCACTACTATTTAAAGAACTATCAAATATTAATCCACCATTTAATGTAAACTCAATGTTTGGTATGCGACTAAAACCAGAATCGGGATCATCAGCGGTTATACCAAAAAATATAAATAATTCTGATAATGTTTTATTACTTGTATAAATTAATGGATAATTTTTAATATTGAATATATCTAATTTTTCATCAAAATAAAAGAATCTTGGTGCGGTATCTAATGATTCAACTTTTATTGGTCTAGTTATTATATTAACATTATTTGCAAAATCTCTAACTATATATGAAATATCTATTACTTTATTATTATTTGTTTCAAATGCTGTTAAATCTAAAGAAAGTAAATAATGATCATTATTTAATACTTCAATATTATTATAATAATAATTTATATTTTCAATAGTAAATAATTCATTGTCTGAATGCATACTAATATAACTTATATCTGCTATTAATATATTAACTATATTTTCAATATTAGATGATCTTAAATCACGAACAAATGTTGTATTTTCTATAGCTTCATTATTATTGAAAACTATAGTTGGTGGTATAATATGAGGTTTTGCTATATCAATAACTAGTGTATCTAAATAAATATTATTAAATAAAAAACTATTATAATATGTTTCAATTTTTAAGGTTACATTATTTGAATCTATTAAATTTAATGCAAATCTACTTTTAGTAAGAAGATAATTGATTTTATCAAAGATTTTTAATTTTGAAATGAAATCAAATATATTGTCTGATTTATTAATAATATAATTGAAATTACTTTCAATATGATTAACTTGTAGAATTAAATTATTTATAGAAATATTATTTGTTATATTTTGATTAAATGATCTATTAATATTTAAATAATTAATTGATAAATCAATATAAGTAGATTCGAACATAAAACTATTATTTTCCAAAAAATAAATTAAAATATTATTAAATGTAGTTAATGTAGTTAAAAATCTTTGATAAAAATCACTTATATTATCATAATTAAAAATATTATCTTTTAATTTTGAAAGCATATTTTCTAATTCAATTTCAAAAGTTTTAGAACTATAATAAATTGTACGTATTCTTAATTCATATAATAAAATATTAAAGTCTTGATGCATTTTATAATATTTAACTACTAATTCTCTCAATTTAATAAAATCTAAAAATTCTACTATTGGTATATTGTTTAAAACATTATATAAACTATTATCAATATTATTTCTGAAAGTCATATTTTCTAACAAGTTATCAATACGCAATTCTATAAAACTGGTATCTGTTAAAATTTGATCAACATTAGTAAAATTAATTATAGAGTCATAAATATTACTATTTATAATATCATATTGCATATTGTGGAATTCAACATTTACAAAAAAACTGTTATATTTGTTAATAAGTGTTTTTACATTAAATAAACATAATGCAAATAAATCATTCAAACTAATATTAGGTAAATTTATAGAATAAATATTTGAAACATAATCAATATCTTCAAATAACTTTTGATAATTTTGTAAATTTATATCATTAATAAAAATAAAATCATTATTATTGAATCCATTAATTATTGTTTTAAAATAGTTTTTAAATATTTCAATACTATAATTTAATTTTATATTAACACTATGTATATATATTTGTAGATAGTTTAATTTGTAAATTGATTCTTTATCATAAATAATATTAATACTGTTGTCAAGATCATACAAATTAAAATTATTATTATAACTTATATCCTGAATTATAAAATTTAAATTATCATAATTTATATTTTCATGTCCAATAAAATCTTTAATTTTCGATGAATTATAAAAATTTCTATCTATAAAATCTAAAATATCTATCACAAAAAAATTTGTATGATAATTATCTGAACTATCTCCATATGGTGTAGAATGAATTGTTGTATCTAAATTATTTGTATATAATTTTTTTACATTATAAAAATCCATAGTATTTTTATTGATATTATTATTTTTTAATTCATCATATATAAAATATGATAAATGAAGTTGATATTTTACATCATTTCTATTATTAAAAAGATTAAACAGAAAATTATTTTTATATATATGATTGTCTATAATATTATTTTCCCCTGTATTAATAAAACAATTATAAATATCATTATTACATATTTCAAGCAAATAATTTTTATTACTGGAATTAGTTGATAATGTATTTTCAAGACTTGTATTTTCTGTAATTACCTGAATATTATTTGTTAAATCACTATATTTATGAAATAAAAATCGAGTATTATCTTCAATATAAAGATTATGATATAAATTTTGTTCAGTTAAACCTATAATTCTATTTGTATCTTCATTAACAAAATCAGTATCTCTAAATGTTAAAAATATTTTATTTTTAAATTCTTCTTTTTTTGTTTCAAATAATAAATTATTTGAATTATCATATTCGATTTTATTATAATCTATTGATTCAGCTATATTATTAAAAATATCTAAAATCTTTTCGTAAATTAAAATTTTATTATAAAAATTTATATACTGTAGAGAGATTCCTGAATTATTAGTAGATGAAGTATGATTATTTATATAATTAATATCTCTTGTATCTATTGGTAATATATAATTTAAATTATTAGATGCTTCAGTATAATAAATATTATGTAAATTATTATTATCTATTTTTTCACCATTTATATAAACTATTTTATAATCATTTATTGATTGTGCATTATTATTTTGCATGATTAAAATATGATAATAGTTTAATGTATTTATTGAAAAATCTATCAATATATCATGACCTTCATTCCCATTTGTAGTTGCAATATAAAGTTTATTATTATAATCTTTTAATCGTTTAATTAAAATTTTATTTATATAATCAATATTTCCATCTGAATCTATTATTTCTTTTGAACTATTTAAAATTATATCATCATCACCTAGAATTAAAGTATGAAATTTTACAACTATCTCTATTGTAAAATTATTCGTACTTGTATATGGGTCTAATTTTACATAATTTAATTTAATATTTCCTACCGAAGATGATTCTATATTTTCATTGAAATTATTAAAATAAATAAGTGAATTATTTACCAATGGAAAATTATCAATTAAAACAAACCAATCTATTGTATTATAGCTATAAACTATATATTTATTATTGCCAAAAACATATATAGTATTATCTTTAATTTCAATATTTTCAATATCATATATTAAATCAAATAAATTAGAAGTAGTATCCAATTTCCAAGCAATACCATTATTTGATCTTGCAAATTTATTAACATAATAATTATGATTATAATTTATTTTTCCATCTCGTATATCACTATCATTTCCTGTAATATAAACATCACTACCAAATGCTAACCATATATCATTATATTTTATAACTCTAAATCCATATTTAAATATACTATTACTATTTGAAACCATATGAAATGTGCGTCCATTATTTAATGAAAAAAATATACTACTTTGATTTCGCATAAATGGCCGTTCTCGATAATAATCAACAAAACCAACAAAAACAACTATATCACCACTTAAGTATATATCATTTGCTATTGTTGTATTTATAAATTTAAAAGGTTGTATCAAACTACTATATTGAAAATATTTAAAATTTTCGACATTACTTATATCATATATTTTTTTGCTATTTTCATTAATAAATGACACACAAAATCGATCTTTCGAGTTATTTACTCCACAAAAAAATATTAAATTATTAAAAATAGTATCGAAATAAATAACTTTATTACATATTCGCGCATCAAATATATCTAAAAAGCTTATTTCATTTGTTATTTTATTATTAATTGCTATAGATTCTACTCCAGAGCCATTATATATAGTAAAATCTTTTAAAAATACCAATGATTTATAATATGTTATTTTTCTATATAAATTTTCAGATTTTGGTGTCCAAATTATTCCATCATCTGATGTATATATTCCATTATAACCACTTGTCAATATAAGCCATTTATTATCTTTAAAATACATTTTATTTATTCTATTTTTAAAATATAATGGATTAGTTTTGTATGTTACTTTATTATCAGTTGAATATAATAATATATTTTCACCTATAATATTTGTTGAATATGAAAATATAATTAATCGATTTTGAATATCAATATTTGTTATGCCATTATTTGGAATAAAAATATAACTATCTAATAATTCTACATTTCCTATTCTTTCCCAATTATTTGTATTATATATTGTTCTAAAATCATAGCTATGATATACATCAGCCTCTTGTAATCTAACTCCATATAATGCAAACAAATAATCATTAGTTGTATTTGAATGTAATAAATAATCATTAAATTCTATATTTCCATTAGTAAATATAATACTTTTATTTACAATTTCTTCTTCTTCAGTATCTATTTTTGGAATATCACTTAATATACTAATAAGAAAATTGTTAAAAAATAACTGATTATTATCCAATGAATAAGGCATATTTAAATTCTTATTAAAAACATTTTCTCTCAAATATTGTAATTTATTATCTTCTATTTCAATTAAATCTATATTTAAATAAACCTGTAAATTAAATAGTAATATATTATCTAATATATTTGTAAATGTTGGTTCATAATGTGAAAAATATCTATTATTAAAAAATTCGTATATTTTACCTGCATCTATTAATTTAACTTGATTCTGATATTGTAATTCATTTGTTTTAAATAAAAATTTTTCAACATTTAAATTTGTTCCCAATAATAAATTTTTCTTAAAAAAATTATGATAATTATTTATCTCTCTATTTCTAAAAAATATTTCTGTAAAATCAATGCTATTATTTGTATTTATTAGTGTATTTGAATTGTCAGATACTACATATTTGAAAGCAAATAACTGCGAAAGTTTATTATTTTCTTTATAATCAAATAAATAATTTTCTGATATATCATGTTTTATCGTATTACTATTATTAGAATCAATATACTCAGATAATATTATTTTCTTATCATTAAATTTAATATTATGATTTAAATTCTTATGTGTTAATCCAATCATACTTTTTGTTTTATAACTATTTGGTAAATCTACATTCAAAGATAAAAGCAGACTATTCTTTAAAATATCATCATTATCATAAAAATCAGTTAATACATTTGAATTATCTGATGTTAAAATATTACCATTTAATACTATATAATCTCTACTAAAAAGTATATTATTTTTTATTATTATCTCTCCTGTCATATTTTTAAATTTTTCATTATAATAATATAATAATGGAGGTGTAGTCGCATCTATTATAATTTCTATATTTGCTCCGCTTTGACCTGGTAAATTATTAAATAATATATTTTTATCATAATGATATAATTCTTGATATGATGGATCATCAATTGAATAAAAATTATATTCAGTATTATGATAACCATCTTTAATTAAAGAAAATTTAATAGGATTATAAAAATTTTTATATGTATTATTTATTAATCTATATTTACCAAAAGATAAAAATATCTGTTCTCTAATTTCATTATTAAATAAATAATTATTTTTATTTAAACATATATCTAAAATAAAATCTTCTTCATATATATCATTTTGTATAATTTGGTCAGTAAAAATTACAGGTTCGCATTTTTCTGAAAATATAAAGCAATCATAATAAATAACGTTGTTTAAACTATTATCTATATCTATAATTTCTACTGATAATCTATTAAAATCACCATTTATTATTAATGAAAATTCTCCAGTATAATATATTTCATCCTTATATGTAAATGTATTATTACCTGAAAAATATACCAAATTAGAAACATTATAAAAATAATTTCTTTCTACATCCATTCCAAAAATTCTAATACCTTTATTATTAGATTCTATTTTGCAATCATAAATACCATCAAATAATCCTATTCTAATATTTGTTGTATAAATAGAATTTATAAATTCTATAATATTATTGTTTTTAGGTAAACAAGTAGTCTTTATCACATGTACATTTCTATGATTATATCCTTTTTGATTTATACGATTTTGTACAATATAATCTATTCTTTGATTTCCTAATATATTTTGATCAAAAGAATAATTTAACTTATTATTAAAATTAAATACCAATTTACCATCATAATAATCATATGCTTCTCCCAATAAATCTAAATAATTATTATATAATTCATGATAAAATTTAAAATATGTGTTATTGTTACTATCTTTTTGATAATTTAAATTAATAAAAGGTATTAATCTTTTTATTATTAGATTTCTAGATATAGAACTTCTATTTTCTGATAATCGATCAAATACTGAATATTGTTGAAAGTAAGTATTTTCATTTAATGGTAAAAATGAATTTTCAACATTTATTGTAGTATTAGACACATTGTCCATATATGAATAATCTACATCATAAATATATATATTTACATAATTGCCTAATAAAGTTTCTTGACTTGTTGTATTTGTTAAACCATGAACAGTATCATCAATATTTATTCCTGGAATTTTATAAATAATATAATTAGTACTAGAAAATGTAAAATAACTTTGTTCGGACAAATTAATATTATTAAAATAATTAATATCATTTAATAAATAATTTTTTGAATCTAAAGACAATAAAGGTAGATATAATGTTTTTGATATATTTAAAAACAATGGACTTTCAATAAAACTTAAATTAGGTGGTTTTGTATCTTTAATTTTTATATTTAAAATATATGCAACTGATTCATAATTAGTTGTTTCAAACGTTTGAAAATAAATTTGATAATTACCAACTTTTATTTTTCCACGGGGTATATTATCTGTTATACTTATATTATTTTTAACATCATCATTTCTAATACCATTATAATCAAAATATTTAACATTAAAATTAAAATTTATATCAAATTCTTTTGTTGCTTCATATTCTAATTTATTGTTTTCATATGTTATATCATATTTTTCCAAATAACTATAATTCTCTTTATAATTTATAAAATTTGTATTAAAATTTTCATCCAAATTAAAAATTAAAACTGTTTGATCTGGAAAAGTAATAATTATTTCTATTATGTAAACAAAAATATTTTTTTGAGGTACTACAATTATATTTCTCTCTACTGTTTTTATATTACCTATTACATCATCTGCTATATATATTATTTTAAATTCGCTATTTTCAATAAATGTTTCAGAATGAGATAAACCAATTGAACTTATATCTTTTAATATTAGTTGCTTATTATCAATATTATCTTGAAAATAACTTTTTAATAAAATATCATCTTTATATAATTTTATATCTATACTTTTTAATTTACTACCTATATCTGTTATATTCACCCCTGGATCAATAAATTCCCTATTAATTATTATTTCTATATTATTATTATTTAAAGCATTACCTAATAATTTTATATCAGGTGTAAGTTCATCTGTTACACTAATATTTCTTACATAATATGATTTTACACGATTTAAATCTTCAGATTCATATGTTATTGTATAATTACCTTTTTCAGGACTATTTTGATTAAAAGATATATCAGGATTATTAGTATTTATTATCGTACTTTTAAAATTTGTTTCAGTATAATTTATATTATTTATGTAATTATAATAATAAAAAATATCGAAATTACTTATAAACATTATATTTTCTATAAAACTTATATCATATACTTCAACCCCCGATTCTATACGCAAATCATTTATATCTTCTTGCATGTTAGGCCCTCTATTTTCTAAAACAAAAATAAGAGGTAAAGTTAAAGATGATAAATCCAAACTTTCAATATATGAATAAAATTCTATTGTTATACTTTCTCTTTTATAATTTGGTGTATCAAATACTATATTATTTGGTATAATATTAATTAAAAAACTAGGATCATATATATTATCACCAGAAATACTTGTTATATGATCTGGTAATATACTTTTTATTATTATACTATCATTTGAATTGCTATCTATACGTGGATGAGTATAATTAAATATTGGTTTAAAATCTATATTTATTTCACCAAAATTATGATAGTAAATACCATTACCGAAACTATCTATAGAAAAATTAATATTTTGATTATTAATTTCATTAAGATCCTTAAAAGTTAATGTTGGTTTAACATCATTTACTATTTCTAATTCTCTAGTTATTGTATTTGTATTGTTTTGATTATCATAAATATTATATATTAAATTATATTTATTACCTTTAGTTTTAAAGCCATCAAAAAAAGTTCTATTTTCTTTTAAGTAATTACTATTTACTATATTAGTTAGTTCTTTATACGAATGATTGTTATTTAAATTTGAAGTAATTTTTATATTAAAATTTTTTGAAATATCATAACTATTATTATAATTATCAGATAAATAAAAACCAAATAATATGTTACTTAATTCTTCTATTATTCTATATTCACCTATACTGTTATTTATATTATTTATATCAATCGCTTGATAACTTATATCTTTATTAGTTAAATCTGTATAAATTACATATTCTGCATTTAATGTATCATTAATATTATGAAAGGTAATATATGGTTTAATATTATCAATAATATTTAATTTTCTAATTACTTTATGTGTGTTATTACACAAATCTGTTACTTTGTAATTAATATAAATATTAGATATATCTATTATTTCATTAGGTATATTACTTTGTGTTACTTTAATAAATTTTTCATCTTCGGATAATATTTCCAATTGTTGAAAAATAAATTTATCAAAATTATATAAATTATTTTCACTTATATCTTCGTCAGATATATTTTGTACGCGTATTTCACATATTATATCATTGCTATTAAAATAGTTATCAGATGCATCAAAGCTATTTACAACTAATGATAAATCATCAAATGATGAAAAAATAGATAAATTTATATGAAAATCATTAAATAATTCATGATTCGAATATTTGTTTCTATTCAATAAAAGTCCTCTATTATCATTATTACTAAAATCAAAAATAATATTATTTATGTCAGGAAATAATAAAAACGGTTCAGTTATATCGACAATTTTAATATTTCTGATTAAATAACCTGGATCACCTAATAAACCAAATTCATCCAATACTTGTGTTACCTTATATTGTATTTTAAATATTCCTACGTTTTTTAAATCATTAAAATCTATTTCTTTAATAATAGAAATTATATAGTTATTAACAAAACCCAACGAATCAGTTAGTGCTATATTATTTACTGGTATATTCGAGTCATTAAAATTAACTACATTAGATATTGAACTCAAAATTTGAGTATTGACATTAATATTATCAATTTTAATACCAGGATCTATATAATTTATTGAATTAACTTCATATACCGATAAATTAATATCTGAATTATAATATATATCATTTTGTAAATCTAATGATGGAATACCTAAAATTGTCAAATTAATTGTTAATTCATTTGATTTTTGATGAGATTTATCTATTAAACAATAAATAATTGTAAAACTATAAGCAGAACTATAAGCTTCTTCTATTTTTATTCGTAATGTATGATTTATATTATCATAAATATATACATCACTTGGTACATTAGAAGCCGGTATTAATATATAACTCAAATCTTGATTTGTTAAAATATTATCTGGAATTGATAAATCACAATCATCTATATAGTTTATTGTAGGTTTTGATTCAGTAAAAATATTATTTGAAACTACATTTATATTATTTTTTAAAAAGTATATTTTACTATTACTAAATTTATAATCTAAAGCTATATCATTCTTAAGTTGTTTATTATTGTTATTTGTAGCAAAAAGCTGTCCATCTAATATAAAACTTATATCTGGTGAAATATTATCATATACATCAATAATTATATTTCTAGAATGATTATTTTTTAAACTATATGGTGTATCTATTCTATTTATTTGATATAAATTTTTACTTGCATCAACTAATTCACTTGTTGTTTCTACTAATGATTCAAAATCATATTTATTATAAATATTTAAATCCGTATAAGATAATGTATTACTTGATTTGTTTATTTCATTAATATGACTATAAATGAAATCTTGAGGACCATCTAGACCTAATACTTTTATAGTTAAATTGTATTTTTTTACTTTTTTTAAATTAATAAAATTGTTTGGATCAAACAATTGTTTATCTGCAAATTTACCATTTAATGTTAATAATTCATTAAAACCATCTTTATTTTTTATATTATTATATATTTTAATATTAAATTCATCTAAATTTATTAAATTTATGTTAATACTTAAATCAAAACTGGTCTTATTTTCATGTGAACGATCAAATTTTTTTGTCAATTTAATATTTGTAAATATCTCATTTTTAGTTGTATCTGTTGAAAAATTACTTTTTATTAAATCAATTATTAATTTTTTGTTTTCATCACCTGCAGAAGATGATAAGCTAAAACTAGTTATATTTTCTAATTGTGAATTATATCTTAATTTATTTTGATTTGATCCTGTTTTAAAAGTAATTATACCAATTTCATTTAATATATTTTCTGGATCACTATATGAACTAATTGGTTCAAGAGTTATATTAAAAGAGTTTGGGTCTATATTAATAAAATTAAAATCATCAGAATCAACTTTTAAATCAGCATTTAATATATCATTTATTTCATTAGCATTTAATTCATCAAAATTATTTAAATTATCTAATATTGGCACATTAAAAATTAAATTATTTGTAAAATAATAATTAATATATTGATATTCTAATAAAATTATATTATCTCTATTATAAAATCTATGTAAAAATTTTTTAGTTTCAATGTATTTATCATTTGAAACAAAATAATCTAATAAATATTTACGCGAATTAGGATTAACTATATTTGTATCATAAATAAATTCTTCATAATATATTTGAAATGGTAAATGTATTTTATTAGAGTTATTATCATAAAAATATACCTCAATTGTATTTAAAAATTCATAACTTAAATCATATGTATTATTTATTCCAATATTTTGAATCTTTATGATATTTAAATCTGTATTATTATTTTGAAATAAATAGCTGGCATCATTTATTTCAATAAATGGACCATTTTGTAAAGATATAATTCTAGATGCTGTTTTGAAATTATTTTGATAATCATATACACTATAAGAAATTACTTTTTCTCTTTGAAATTCGAGTGAATTATATGTAAAATTTGGAATAGTAATTAAAGCTCGATTTGTAATAGAATATCCATATTTATCAAATATTTCAAATGATTTCGGTAATTCATTATATTCTTCAAATTTATTTAATTTAAATGGAAATGATCTTTTATTTTCATCATAAAAAGGTGTCTCTTGTTGATCATACATAATAAAACTTATATCATCATAAACAGTTAATCCGTTAACTAATTCTGGATCTTCACAATTATTATTAAAAACAAATTGTCTATCTTCGTTATTACCATATAAAATGGTTTTATTTGAAATATCTAATACATAAAAATTAATATTTAATAAATTTTTAACTAAAATATCTATGCTACTTGTATCAACTATAAATTTTATTGAATCATAATAAAAATTTAATGTATTAAATTTATCATCTAATTCAGATATAATAGGATTAATAAAATTATATCTTTTTGAATATATAAAATTTTCATCTATTGTAATAAAATTATTATTTTCGCTTTGTATCGCTATTGGAAAATTTTCACAAATATCAAAAATTACATATTCTCCATCAAATAATCCATAATTAAATTGATATAATATATTACTTAAATCATTATACCTTGGTCGATTAACATCTATATTAAATTCATAATATTGTAATGATTCAATATATTTAGCTTTTGATACATTATTTAAACATACTATACTTATATCTAATAAATCAGTTGCTTTTCTATTTATGTCTTTAATTATATAGTCACAAACTTCACTATAAAAAAATATATCAGTATTATTTATAATATTATTATATGATTTTAAAGACAATTTTATATCACTATTAAGATTATAATCTGAAAAAATAGTAAAACTTAAATCACCATAAAAAAATTTAATATTATTATTTATTAATATTTCTAAGTGATCAAATATATTATTTTTATTATCTAAATCATAATATATAATTTTATTTGAATCGTTATTAACATTGTTAGGAATATTAATTATAAAACTTGTATCAGTTAAAAAATTATATTTATCTTGATTATTAATTATTAACTCAAATTTACCATTATTTTCATCATAATCTATTCCTTTAATAAATTTATAATTACCATTTATCATAAAGTAAAAATTATCTGAATTATTTACAATCGAATCGGATTCGAAAAACCTATTAGAAATATTTATCATGTTATATGATTCATCGTAAAATCTAAAATAATCACCATTATTAAAACTTATATCATTTCCTCTAGATACATATATTATTTTTGGAATAGTATTTAATAATTCATATTTAATAATATTATCTATTGTATTATTATTTTCCGCGTTATAAAATCCTAATGGATATTCTTTTGGAATATTATTAATAGTATAGTTGTTATTTATATTTTGATATAAACCATATTGAATATTATCATAATTATTATTTATAATATATTTATTATTTGATATATCTACATTATTTGATAACATTAAACATTGTGTTGACGTCATAGATAATTATTATATATTTCATGATATAAAATATTCTATTATTTCTAAAATTGATATTTTAAAATAATTTAAAATTATTGTTAAAATATAATTGTATATATGAAAGTATCAAATGAAGAATTAACAAAAAAATATCAAAAAAAAACAGATAAACAACATATTTTGGATAACCCAGATACATATATTGGTTCTATTGAAAATGTATTATCAAACGCTTATATTTACAATCAAAATGAAAATAAAATTATAGATAAAGAAATTAGTTATATACCTGGTTTATATAAATTATTTGATGAAGGTATCGTTAATTGCAGAGATCATGTTATTAGAATGAATCAAACAATTAATAATAAAAACGAAGATTCTATTAATTATCCAGTATCAACAATTAATGTTACTATAGAAGATGACGGAACTATATCTTTCTATAATGATGGAAATGGCATTGATATATTAATTCATCCAGAATTTAAAGTATGGATTCCTGAATTAATTTTTGGCCATTTAAGAACATCTACTAATTATGTTAAAGAAGATAAAAAAATAGTTGGTGGGAAAAATGGCTTTGGATTTAAATTAGTACTCATTTGGTCAACATGGGGAAAAATAGAAACCGTTGATCATAAAACAGGTAAAAAGTATATTCAAGAATTTAAAGATAATTTAAATATAATTGAGGAACCAAAAATTACTAAATGTAAATCTAAACCATATACATGTGTTACATTTAAACCCGATTATAAACGTCTCGGTATTGATAATATTGATGAAAATTTTAAATCGTTATTATTAAAACGTATTTATGATATTGCTGCTGTAACAGATAAATCTGTTAAGGTAAAATACAATTCAAAATTACTTGATGTTAAAAATTTTACAAATTATGTTGATTTATATATTGGTTCAAAAAACGATACTTTGCGCGTTTATGAAGAAAATCCTCGATGGGAATATGTAGTTTGTTTATCTCCTAAACAAGAATTTACTCAAATTAGTTTTGTTAATGGGATTTTTACATCAAAAGGTGGAAAACATGTTGACTACATTGTTAATCAAATTATTAGAAAAATTTCAAATATTATCAAACAAAAAAAACACATTGATGTTAAACCATCATCTATTAAAGAACAATTGATGATTTTTATTAATTGCACTATTGAAAATCCAGCATTTGATAGCCAAACAAAAGATTATTTAAATACGGCTATTTCAAATTTTGGATCTTCATGTGAGGTCAGTGATAAATTTATTGAAAAATTAGCTAAAATGGGTGTTATGTCTACCGCATGTAATTTAACAGAAGTTAAAGAAAACAAAATAGCAAAAAAAACAGATGGTACTAAATGTAAAAATATTAAAGATATGCCTAAATTAACAGATGCAAATTTTGCAGGAACAGCAAAATCACATTTATGTAAAATAATTTTATGTGAAGGAGATTCAGCTAAATCAGGTATTATATCTGGACTTTCAAGAGAAGATAGAAATTATATTGGTGTATATCCGATGAAGGGTAAAATGTTAAATATTAGAGGAGAATCAATTAATAAAATTACTTCAAATAAAGAAATTAATGATATTAAACAAATATTAGGTCTTGAACATGGAAAAAAATATAATGAAGAATCTATTAAAACAAAATTACGCTATGGAAAAATTATATTTATGACTGATCAAGATTTAGATGGTAGTCATATTAAAGGACTTGGCATTAATATGATTGATAGTGAATGGCAATCATTAATTAGAATTCCTAATTTTATTGGATATATGAATACACCCATTTTAAAAGCAACCAAAGGTAAAGAAATTCTTGAATTTTATAATAATGGAGAATATGAAGAATGGAAATCACAAAATCAAAATAATATAGATAAATGGATTATTAAATATTATAAAGGTTTGGGTACAAGTACAAGCAAAGAATTTAAAGAATATTTTGATAAACAAAAAATCGTTTATTTTAAAAATACTGATAATACAAGTGAAACAATTGATATGGTATTTAATAAAAAACGACCTAATGATAGAAAAGACTGGCTTTCTGATTATGATAGAAATGCATTTTTAAATACTACTAAACACATTGTTACATATGAAGAATTTATTAATAATGATATGATACATTTTTCAAAATATGATAATGATCGTTCCATTCCTAATTTATGCGATGGTCTTAAAATTAGTTTAAGAAAAATCTTATTTGCAGCTTTTAAGAAAAAACTTAATTCGGAAATTAAAGTCGCACAATTTAGTGGTTATGTTTCTGAACATTCTGGCTATCACCACGGGGAAGCTAGTTTAAATGGTGCTATTATTGGTTTATCTCAAAATTTTGTTGGATCAAATAACATTAATTTGTTTTCGCCAAATGGTCAATTTGGAACACGTTTAATGGGTGGTAAAGATGCCGCATCTGAAAGATATATATTTACTAAATTAAATTCAATTACTAGGATTATATATCCTGAAATTGATGATAATATTTTAAATTATTTAGAAGATGATGGTGATAAAGTTGAACCTATCTTTTATATGCCAATTATTCCAATGATATTAGTTAATGGTACAAAAGGAATTGGAACCGGTTTTAGTACAGATATAATGTGTTATAATCCAATACAAATTATTAATTATATTGAAGGATTATTAAATAAAAATAGTATTGAAAAACAGAAATCTATTTTAATTGAACCATATTATAATAATTTTAAAGGCACAATTAAATCTATTGAAGAAAAAAAATATATTATTAAAGGTCGTTATCAAATTACCGGCAAAAATACTATTGTAATTACAGAATTACCAATTGGAACATGGACACAGGATTATAAAGAATTTTTAGAATCATTATTAGATAATAAAAACAATAAAGAATCAAAAACAAAAAATGATTATTATATTAAAGAATATAATGACATGTCCACTGATAATAATGTTGAATTTGAGATAGAATTTTATCCAAATATTTTATGTAAATTATTAAATGAAAAACATGATTATAATCTTGAAGGTGTAGAAAAATATTTAAAATTATATACTATTCAAAATACTAATAACATGCATTTATTTAATCATAAAGAACAATTATGTAAATATGATAATATTTATAGTATTATTGATGAATATTATAGTATCAGATTAGAATATTATAATAAACGAAAAAAATATCTAATTGATAAAATTACTAAAGAATTAATATTACTAAGTAATAAAGCAAAATTTATTAAATATAATTTGGAAGATAAAATAGATTTACGTAAAAAAACTAATATTCAAATTAATGAAATCATGGAAAAATTTAAATTTGATAAACATATTATTGATAATAATTTTAATTATTTAATTAAAATGCCTATGGATAGTGTATCAAAAGAAAATGCAGAAAAAATATTAAAAGAACATGAAGAAAAAAATAAAGAGTTAGAATATATTAAATCAACAAATATTGAAAATATTTGGTTAAATGAATTAGATAAATTAAAAATTGCATATAAAGAATTTATAGAATTAAGTGATGAATCTAGAAATATTTCAATTAAAAAATCGAAAAAAAAATAGTAATATTAGTTATTTATTAAGTGATTTAACTATATATTATATTATGATAATTTGAATAATTTATTCACTAAATTCATTTAAAAAAATTTTTATATAATATAATAATGAACAAAATAATATTATTATATTTTATTAATAACGTAAATGGATATACATTATTAAAATTTCCATTAGGTAAAACAAAACAATTAAATATACCTAATATAGTTTCTATTGAAAAAAATGATTTCAATAATAAAACATATGATTATGATTTTCCATCATTTAATAAATTTTTAGAAAAAAAAACTAAAAAAGAAGAAACTTTAATAAAATATTATTTTGAAAAAGCAGATAAAAAAGCAGAAATAATAGAAAAAGAATTAAATAATCCATTTCCTAAAAAATTAAAATTATTAACATATCAAGATACACTTGAATGGGGTAAAAAATGGATAGATAATATGATAAAATATGGTCCATCAGATACTTATCCAAAATTTATATATGATAATATTTATGATATGAGAAAATTTTGTAAAAAAAATATAACAAAAGAATATTTTTTTATTGCTTATTCTTTTAATAAACCAGAATATGGTCCTTATTATATTGCCGCATTTAAATTAATAAAAAAAACAAGAGAATTTGATACATATTTAATAATGCAAAATCCAAATTATATAGAATTACATAAAAATAATAATATTTTTATAGATTTTAAATTAGAACTATTAAAAATGTCAAAACTTGCTAATATATCATTTAAATATAATAAACTCAACAATTCATCTAGTAGTAAAATATATTACCTAACTTGGTTTTTTGAATATAATTAATTGAACTTGCAAAAAAACCAATTGAAAAAATAAATATTCCATTTCATGTTTTTCAAGATAAAAAACATAAAAAAAGTTTGAAACGTATGGATAAAAAAGAGGGAAAATTATATTTTTCTCTCAAAAAAAAATATTTAAAACCATGGTTTATATTCTAATGTTTTATTAGTTTTATCACTATATTTAGGCATTTCCATTAATGAATACATATTACTAGCGTCCTTTTTATATTTTAAATAAGATATAGCTTCATTATATGCACTATTTATTAAATAATTAAGAACCATATTATTTAAATCAAAAACTTGACCATTTATATCATAATCTAAATTTTTAGAATATTGTAAAAAATATGCACGCATTACAGTTATTATAATATCTTCGGGTTGATCATCTATTATTAATTTATTTTTAGATTTTAAATATACTCCTTCTTTTAATTTTTTTTGAACTTCTTTTACGTTTTTAAATGAAAAAAATGCATCCGATAATTGAGATCGTTCAAAAATACCAGTTATACTATTGTTAAAATTAGTATTAGTTGATACTGGTATTTTATCCATTAATTCAAATTTTTTATTTATATTTTGATGATCAAAAATAATTCGCCCATTATTCATTTTTATTTATTATATATTAATAATATTATTTAGTAATAATTTTTTTTTACTAAATAATATTATTATTATATAATGGAAACCTTTCAAAAAAATATTATTACTATTGGACTTATAGTATTAATAATTGCTACTATTTTATTACTCTTAATTTTAAGAAATACTTTAGAAAATTCTACTTGGCCACCTATAAAACCAGACTGTCCTGATTATTGGGATGTTTCACTTAATTCTGTAGATGGTATTAAGTCATGTTTTAATAATTCAGGAGTAAATCAATGTAGAAGAAATTATCCTAAAAGTGATACAAATCCCGGCTGGTGTACAAGCGGTTTAAATGAAAACAAACTAAAAACAGAACTTGGTGGATTATCTAAACAAGAAGATATAGATTGTGCAAAAAATTTATGGGCAAAATACGAAGGTATAACTTGGGATGGTATTACTAATAATAATAAAATATGCGAAAATTCTACATTTTATTAAAAATCATATTATATCAAAAATTTAATAATTTTATAATATAATATATGAATACTTTTCAAAAAACAGTTATGATTACATGTATTATTTTATTAGTAATAGCTTTAGGAATATTAGCAGGATTAATACATTTGACATCACAAAATACAACACATCCACCAAATATAAACTCATGTCCCGACTATTGGGATAGTAAAATAGATAGTCAAGGTAAACAAAGATGTCAAAATAATTCTGCAATTAATCACTGTAAAAATGATTGGCCAAAGCCTTCTTCTACTCATAGTGGAGCAGGATTTTGTACTGACCCCGATGGTTTAGAACCCGATACAGATATTCCAGGTATTTGGAACGACGACGATATAAAATATAATGAAAAAGATAAAACTGATATTAATTGTATGAAATACATATGGGCTAATTATGAAGGTGTTACTTGGGATGGAATAACTAACAATAAAACAATTTGTAAAGATGCATCATGGTTATAATATTAACAAAAAATTTTGAATTAATAATATAATAACTCAAAGAAAAATTATAATTTAAATAAATAAAAAATACTTTTTAAAAATTTATTATTTGAGAGATTGAGAGAAATATTAAAAACTTTAAAAATAATATATAAATTTCTTTAACTTATATATTAAAAAAATAAAATTATTACTTTATTATATACTATGACATCAAATATAATATATAATAATATAGAAGATAGTATTATAAAAAATGATGAAATCAAATTAGAATATATTGAATATAATAATAATAGTTATCCATGGAAATTAAATACTACATATTTAAGTCATGATAATAATAATATTAATATACCAGAACATGATTTTATTCACACGAATTATTTTTTAATAGAAAGTAAAACTTCTGATATTAAACTTAAAACAATTGATTCAAAAAAGATATTTTTAGATTCCCCATGTATTTTTAATGAAAATTCTATATTTAAAAATATTGATGCTAGCAATTTAACATTGTCAAACACAATAGTAGCAGATTATATGAATATTAATAGAATAGATGTTAATGATCTATGGATTAGTGGTGTATTAAATTTAAATGCCAATACAACTAATATACGCGGAGATATTAATTTAGAAGGTACAATATCAATTAATGGAAGTACCGATATTGCAGATAACATAGGTAGTAGTAATACTAATATAAAATTCGCTAATATTAATAATTCAATTATAGGACAAAATGGTCCAGATATCGGGATTTTTACAAATATAACTTGTAATAATTTAACTACTCAAGATTCTATTATTGTTAAAAATATTGATTGTTCTGAAAATGTAGTTGTTTATGAAGATTTATATGTTTCTAATTCTTTAATTTTAAAATCACTTAAATTAGAAAATTTATATACATATTATAATTTATGGGAATTTCCAGAGCTATCATTTAATTACATATTTTCACCAATGCGCTCCATAGCAATAGAAGATAATTCTAAAAATAAAATTAGTATTAATAATTATAAATATTTATTAAAAAAAGGAAAATATATAATTAATACTGGTATAATAAATACCGCGAATAATGATAAGGTTTATAAATTCTATTCTCATTATATTGGATTTGAGGTTTATGATGATTTAAGTTATAATTTTACATATAGAGGAATTTATAATAGATCAGACGAATTAATATTTACATCTGATTATCCAATAAATAAAAAAGGTAATACTAATATTGAAAAATTTTATCGAGGAGAAATTGAAGTTGAAGTTACTGGTAATTTTGGATATGCTAATATTTCAGTATATCATGCAGATTCAGATCATATTGACTATAATTCTGAATATAATATAAAACAAATATTTATTTATGAACATGATATTAATGTTATTGAACAGTTTTCCACTATAGAAAATACATTTGAAAAATATGATGAAACTATAGGAAAAGTTATTGACACTGACAATGATACTAAAATTATCGCAGAAAGAACTAACGAATTAAATGAACCATTAAATAATAATCAATTAGATTTTTATACCAGCGGTATTAGAAGACTACAAATTGATGAATCAGGTAACATTTTATATGGAAATATTGATAGAAACCCTATACAAAATGATGATTATTTTATAAAAATTGATTTTTCTAATGGCAAGATTTTTTCAAAATCTGATATAACATGTCAAAAAATATACAATAATAATATATTTACACATGATATATGTAGCAATAATATATTATCTAATAATATTAATACAAATGAAATAAATATTTTATCTGATATTTCAATAAATAATAATTTATATATAAATGGTTATATTTATGGACCCAATAATATGATTATTGATCCATCAGGCCATGATGATAATACAGGCACTCTTACAATTAAAGGAAATTTAATTGTTGAAGGTACTGAAACTATTATTAATTCAAATATTGTAGATATCAACGATTATAGAATTTTATTATCATCTTCTTTACCTGATAAAAATGGTGCGGGTATTGAAGTTTCAAACAATAAATTATTTACTTATAATTCTAGTTTAGATTCATGGAATTCTAATATTAATTTATCATGTAATAATAATCTTATAATTAATAATAAAATAGATGCCAGTAGTATTGAAATTAGTAATAACGCATATCTTAATAAAATATTTATAAATGAAAAAAAAATTATATCATCTGAAAATTCTGAAAGAATTGATTTTACAAATATATCAAATACTATAAATCATGGATTTTCCTTTTTCGGCGATATATCAATTAGTGGAAATTTATCAACAACTGATTCTAATAATATAATATCATCAAATAAAGCCAATATTGAATCTATTCAAAATTCTAATATAACAATATCTGATCGCATATTATTTAAAGATATTTTTTCTGATACAAATTCTATAGATGATGGCACTGTTAATCCAACAATTATGAGAGATAGCTCTAATTTAACCATAATGAATTTTAATCAATTTGAAATTAAAGATTCACAAGACAATTCAAATAATGGATTAACCATTAAAACAAATATAATTATGAATGATTTTCATATTAAAGATATTTCTATGTTACAATGTTATCAACTTAATAGTGGTAATATTTCTTCTGCGGCTATTGATACAAATACTTTTTCAATTACTTCTGGACCAATTTCATGTATGTCAATAAATACTAATGATCAAGCTATTAATTCCGGTAATATTACATGTAAAGAAATTGATACAAGATATAATTCTATTATATCTGGCGATTTATCATGCACATCACTTCACACTCAACATATTATTTCATCTGATATATCATGTAATGCCATAAATACAAATAA
>CERI01117589.1_pt1 | contig 23121 bp, 26 predicted proteins | sample 350261 | NCBI WGS metagenome assembly CERI01 (sample SAMEA2620979, study PRJEB7988) | marine metagenome | isolation source: saline water (ENVO:00002010), including
CTTTGTAAAAAAGATATAGATGTTTTTTTGGTTTCTTTTACAATGTTTACTGCCTCATTATATAACTCATCTGATGTTTCATTAATTTCATTTTGAGTATCAGGTTCATCATCTTCTAGTAAAATTGACTCTATATCTTCATTGCGTTTCTGTTCTCGAAGAAAATCACCAATTTTTGTTATTTCTCCCTCGCTTACAAATGCGCCATGAATTCTTTGTAAAACATGAGTGCCAGACCCTCTAAATAGCATATCCCCTAAACCCAAAAGTTGTTCTGCTCCCATAGAATCAAGAATTGTTCTTGAGTCAATATTAGATGAAACTTTAAGACCTATGCGTGTTGGAATGTTTGCTTTTATAAGACCTGTAATTACGTTTACCGAAGGTCTTTGTGTTGCAAGTATTAAGTGTATCCCGGCAGCTCTTGCCTTTTGAGCTAAACGTGTAATCAAATCCTCAACTTTTTTTCCTACAGTCTGCATCATATCTGCAAACTCATCTACAATAACAACTATATAAGGTAGCTTTTCATGAAATTTCTCGTTATTACCTTCAGTAGGTCCATATATGTTATTAACACCCTCTTCTTTATTTTTCTTAATTCTTTTATTATACGATTGTATATCTCTCACATTAAGATCCTTCATATATCTGTAACGTCTTTCCATTTCTTGCACACACCAATGAAGAACACTTTTTGCCTCATTCATATCTGTAACAACAGGATGTAATAAGTGAGGTAAACCCTCATAAGTACTAAGTTCCAGCATTTTAGGGTCAATCATAAGAAACTTTAAGTGATCTATATCGTGTTTATAAAGTAAACTAACAATCATAGAGTGAACTGCAACAGATTTTCCAGATCCTGTAGTACCGGCAACTAATAGATGTGGCAATTTATGTAAATCAACACACACGGGTTTACCTTGAATGTCTTTCCCTAAAGCCATTGTCAGCGCAGCCTTGGAACTTTCAAATTCTTTAGAACTAATTATATCTTTTAACGAAACTGTCTCCCTGTCATCATTAGGAATTTCAATACCAATATGTGCTGTTCCCGGAACAGTTTCAACAACACGAAGGCTTGGTACTGTCATTGTTCGTGCTAAATCTTTACTAATTGTACTTATAGTAGCCGCTTTCGTTCCTGCTATAGGTTCAATCTCAAATAGTGTTACGATTGGGCCAGGCTTAACTGCTTTAACTTTAGCTGTAATTCCATAATGATTAAGATTTTGCTCTAATAATTCTGACATTAGTTTGAGTGAATCTTCATCATGATTTATTATTTCTGAATCATGTTGCTCAAGGAATTCTAGCAATGGAAGTTTATTATTATGATCAGTAAATAATATTTGTTGTTTTTCCTTAAATTCTCTTTTACTTTGAACGGGTTTTGGTTTAATAATCTCTACTTGTGCAATACTCGGTTTTTTTTCTATCTTGATATTTTGATTTGTCTTCTTTTGTTTAGCTAATTGAATGCGTAAATTAGTTTGCTCATAAAGGCTAATCAATTTATATTTCGTTTTCAAATATATATATGCAAGTATTTTACCTGTTCTGTTTAAAACATTTATTATCGATATGTCGAAATAATAGACAAACGAGTACACCAAAAACATTATTGAAGCTAGTAAAGAACCATAAATGCCAATATAGCTTGATAGATAATAAAACGATACATTTCCTAAATGTCCACCAGATCCCAATGTTAGAGAATCAAATATCATAGAAATGCTAAGAAGCATAATTAATATGAGTAATAGATTCTTCAAAGATATAGTCTTCGAATTTGCATGAGTGTTTTTATATTTTTCAAGTGCCAAATACATTAACAAAATTGTTAAAAAGTATGATGTCATTCCCAAAATCATAAACGTCATGTGGGAAACATACGATCCAGAAATACCAATATAATTATTTATTGTACTTCCGAGACCTGTTTTAAAGAAATTAGGATCTGATGGGTCATGTGAAAAAATTGACAAGGTAAATAACAGTGTAAATATTAAAAAGAAGAAATTATAAATTTCTTTAGGCAAATAATTCAATTTGGTTTTGGTAAACTTTTTGTTTCTTTTTATTTGCGCCAAATGAACCTCATTTCATTAAGAATTATACAAATTTTTCTTAAAAATATATACATATATAATGCAATCAAATAATTGTGTATAATGTCATGATTAATAACAACCAATACATCAAATGGATAAAAAACACACTAAATTACTCATATTAGGCTCTGGTCCAGCAGGATATACAGCTGCGTTATACGCATCAAGAGCTAACTTAAAACCTATTCTACTTACAGGGTTAGAAATAGGAGGACAGCTGACAACAACTACAGATGTTGAAAATTGGCCAGGAGACGCTAATGATTTACAAGGGCCTGACTTAATGGAGAGAATGAAAGAGCATGTAAATAAATTTGATAATGAAATAATTATGGATCAGATAAAATCTGTTAACCTAGAAAATAGACCCTTTGAACTTGAAGGTGACGATGCTATATATACTTGTGATAGTCTTATAATTGCAACAGGTGCATCAGCAAAATATTTGGGATTAGAATCTGAAAAATTATATTTAGGAAAAGGTGTATCAGCATGTGCGACATGTGATGGTTTTTTCTATAGAGATCAAGAAATTGTTGTTGTTGGTGGAGGTAATACGGCTGTTGAAGAAGCTCTGTATTTAGCAAATATTGCATCAAAAGTAACACTTATACATCGTCGTGATACGCTAAGAGCTGAAGCTATCTTAATAGAAAGGATTGAACAGAAGGCAAAAGAAGGTAAAGTTGAATTTGTTTGGAATCATACCTTAGACGAAATAGTTGGTGATGGTGATAAAGTTGAAGGCGTAAAAATTAAAGATGTGAATACAGATACTTTAAAAAGTATTGATTGTACAGGAGCATTTATAGCAATTGGTCATAAACCTAACACTGACATATTCAAAGATTCGCTTAAAATGGATAACACTGGTTATTTAAAAATTAAAAGCGGAAGCAAAGGTAACGCTACTCAATGTTCAATAGAAGGTGTATTTGCAGCCGGGGATGTATCTGATTCAATTTATCGTCAAGCTATCACTTCAGCTGGAGCTGGATGTATGGCTGCGCTGGATGCTGAAAAATATCTAGATAAATAATTAAATGCTATGGCCCATGAAGTGCATAGCAAGGATATATATAAAAAGTAAAGACATTGCATATAGAGCTAATAATAATATGTAGTGAATAAACTTGAACTTAGCATCAATCTTCTTGCGAGAATAAACAAGAACAAGAATTCCAATGAATAGTAATAGAAGAACTCTCATGATATTTTTTGATTAATAATATCTTTTATTTCTTTAACGTTGTTATTTGCAATAATCATAGTTTCTTCCATAGTATCAAGCATCCTAACTTTGTCAGTAACAAAATTATCATTTGATATAATCTCAGATACAGTCTCTTTAAATTTTGCAGGATGAGCAGTAGATAGAGTAATCAGAATATCACTTGAAGAAGATTGTTTTTTCCCGCAGGCAACACCTACAGCAGTATGAGGGTCAAGAACAATATTATGCTTATCAAAATATTCACGAATAATTTTTTTAACTTCATTTTCGTTAGCAGTATCAGAAGAAAAGAATTTATTAATATATAACCTAATAGTTTCAGTTAACTTAAATGAGTTATTCTGTTTAAGATCCCGCATTATTTTTGAGACATATTCAGAGTCATTGCATGCATCGTAGATTAGTCTTTCAAAATTACTAGATATTTGTATATCAATACTAGGTGAAGATGTACTAATTACACCTTTAATCAAATGGTCACCAGATTTTAATACTCTATCTAAAATATTATTTTCATTGGTTCCTATAATAAGTTTTTTAAAATTTAATCCCATTTTTTTCGAAATATATCCAGCTAAAATATCTCCAAAGTTTCCAGTAGGAACTGAATAAACAATATTCTGACTATTTGATATACGGCTTGCAGAATAAAAGTAATATGTAATTTGACACATTATACGAGCCCAATTAATAGAATTTATCGCTCCAAGATTGTTTGTTTTTTTATATTCTTCATCAGAAAATATTTCTTTTATGATATTTTGGCAATCATCGAAGTTTCCTTTTACAGCAATATTAATAATATTTTTTGAAGAAACAGTAGTCATAAATTTTCGTTGCGTTGGCGAAATAAGATTGTAAGGATGTAATATAAAAACATTAGATGATTTTACAGATTGAAAACCATATATAGCAGCTGATCCAGTATCTCCAGATGTGGCGCCAAGTATATTTATATATCTATTGTCTTTGGTAAGGTAATAATCCATTAATCTTGAAATAAACTGCATTGCGATGTCTTTGAATGCATATGTAGGTCCATAAAATAATTCTAGCAAATACTCATTATTTGAAATTTTTTTTAGAGGTGTGATTTCTTTATTAGTAAAGTTTTTATATGATTCTTGTATTATTTTTTTTAACACTTCATCAGAAATAGAATTATCCATATAGGGCTTATATACATGAAATGCAATATCTTGATATGACATTTTACTAAAATCTTTTATAAGCTCTTTATCGAGCGTTGGCCATGTGTCAGGTAAGTATAGCCCTCCATCAGATGCTAGTCCTTCAAAAATTACATCTTTAAATAATAATTTTTTGGCCTCGCCTCTTGTGCTTTTATATATAAGTGAATCTGAATTAGTCATTGTCATTAAAAACTCTAATAAGGTTTACTTTCCCACTTATATTATCTAGAGCTTCAATCTGATTAATGGCAGAAAGTATATTTCTATAACTTACTGAATTTGTAATCATTACTATCGGGATTAACTTATCATCTTTGAGTGGCTCATGCTGAGTAACAGCTTCTATACTAATTTGATGAGCAGCGAGTGTTGAAGTCATTTCTGCCATTACACCAGGAACATCATTTGCAAACATTCTAAGGTAATATTGATTACTAACATTATCAATATGCATAATATTCATCTTGTTAGTATTTTTAATTGATACGGATAAACTATGATTAATATGATTGCTACAATCAGAAATATTAGATACAACTGCTGATGCTGTAGCATCACCTCCTGCTCCATGCCCGTAAAGTAATGAAGTTCCAAACCTATCACCTGTAGTTCTTATAGCATTCATAACACCATTAACATTAGATAAAATATTTGATTTATGAATTAATACCGGATGAGCTCTACATTCAATTTCAGAGTTAGTTGTCTTAGCAATAGCTATATGTTTTATTTTATATCCAAGTTCATCTGCATAATCGATATCCATACTTTCAATAGATTCAATTCCCTCGATAAACATATTTTTAAAAGGTGATTTAATTCCGTAAGCAAGCATAGATAATATTGATATTTTATGAGCTGCATCAAATCCGCCTATATCAAATGTTGGATCAGCTTCTGCATAACCACGTTCTTGCGCATTCTTAAGAGATTCAGAAAAGTTTTTATTTTCTGATGACATTTGGTCAAGTATAAAATTACAGGTACCATTAATGATACCACTGATTGATAATATATTTTCATTTGACATATTATGAGTGAGAGAATTAATAACTGGAATAGCTCCAGCGACAGCAGCCTCATAACCTAAATAAACATTGTTTTTATTAGCAAGTTCAAATAATTCATCTCCATGTTCAGCAATAAGCGCTTTATTGGCAGTAATGATACATTTCTTTTTAAGAATAGCTTTTTTAACTAACTCATATGCAATACCAGTTCCGCCAATTAGTTCTATTATTATGTCGCAATCAGAATCTATGGTACTAAGAATATCTGAAGTAAATTCAATTTTTTTATTTTCAAATTTTTTTTGTTCAATTGATCTATCTGCAATTATAGATAAAACTATCTCATCATTACAGTTACTTGAAATTTTTTCCTGAAATTTAAGGAAATGACTAACTAAACTTTTACCTACAGTACCGTAACCACATACACCTATTTTAAGCATTTATACTCCTCTATAATGAGGTTATAATATCATTAATAATTATTAATTTCCCAATATTATGGAACTAGTTGAAGATAAACATAGCAGTAAATTTAATGTCACTAAATATAAAGAAGGATCTATTATAATCAATAATAATACGTTTACTCAACCAATAGTTTTCCATGATGAGAAGATAGCTTATTTTAAAATTACAAAACCTAATTTAATTTCTATTAATGATATGGAAAAATATTTAAACTCAACAGATTTAATATTAATTGGAACAGGGGAATTTAATATAATCCCAAATGAGATTCTCATAAAAGAAATGTGTGATAGAAGTAAGGGGCTTGAGTTTATGAATACGATATCTGCTTGTAAAACTCATAACTTATTAATATCTGAAAATAGATCATTCGTAACAATATTATACCCATAAGAAAAATAATAATATTGCAATCACGAAAATAGCTATCTGTAGAAGATACTTATTTATTATTTTAAGAATATCTTCACCGTACTCAATACAAACATATGATATTAGAAAGAATCTTGCCGATCTACCTATAATAGAAATAATTATAAATAATAAAATATTGTAATTTAAAACTCCTGCACTAATAGTAAATACTTTATATGGAATTGGTGTAAATGCTGCGATAAAGAGAAACGCAATGCCATATATTTCAAAATAGAATTTTGATGCTAGATATTTGTCATGTATGCCAAATTGATATATGTATGGTTCAATTAAATCAAATAGATAATAGCCTAAGTAGTAACCGACTACACCGCCTAAAACTGACCAGAATGATGCAGTAATTGTTACGCTTATCCAATTATGTTTTCCTGATAACACCATAGGCGCAAGCAAAACATCTGTTGGTATAGGAAAGAAAATTGATTCTGTAAAACTTAGTATTCTCAGATATATAACTGATTTTGCTGAACCACATTTAGCAATAATCATTTGTATATAGTTAGTCATGAATGTTCAACACCTTCAAGCATAGGAACGAAAACAACATCTTCAATAATTTTTTTTATAATTCCATTTTTAGTATTTTTAATTTTAACTAATTTTTGACTACCATCAATTTCTAAAGGCAAAACAAGTCTACCTGTTATGCTTAACTGTTTAAGTAACTCGTTTGGAATAGTATTTGCAGCAGCAGTTATGATGATAGCATCATATGGGGCATTGCATGGCTCTCCTATATGGCCATCACCAAGTTTGAATGTAATATTTTTAAATCCTAGTTTTAATAACCTTTTTTTTGATTGATCATGTAAAGCATCAATCCTTTCAATAGTTGTAACTCTTTTAAATAACATCGATAAGATAGATGTTTGATATCCCGAGCCTGTACCAACTTCTAAAACATTATTCATTGATTTCATTTCATGTATTAATTCAGTCATTTTAGCAACCATATATGGTTGTGATATTGTTTGCTTAAACCCAATTGGTAGTGACACATTTTCATATGCTCTATTAGCTAGAGCTGTATCTAAAAACAAATGTCTTGGCATTGCAGAAATTAGATTTATTACTTCTAAGTTTTTTATACCAATTTTTTTCAATTGTTCCACAAGTTTTTTTCTACTTGCTTGAGATGTTAAACCGCTTCCTATAACTTTATCTATATTCATGCTTATAATTTTATTTTTTTATATACCTTTGTATCTGTCATATCAATCATAATTGGTGTAATCGAAATATATCCTTTTTCTACAGCATGAAAGTCATTATCTTTAACCGAAATACCTTTACCAACTTTTCCAATATTATAATAATCTATATTATTTTTTTTGATTTTCTTTGATTTTAATGGTATCTCTCTTTTACCTAATTTTGTATGTTTGATACCTTTTATTTTAGATAAAGGAAGGTCAGGAATATTGATATTGAAAATAGTCTTATATTTTTTTAAGTTAGAAAAAATATATTCAATTATAAGTTCAACTTTTGAATTAATATCTTCAATATATTTAGGTTTCTTAGAGGTAATTGATATTGCATAACTTCCAAACTTAGCATGCCTTCCTTCTATAGCAGCTCCAATAGTTCCAGAGTAGATAACATCATCACCCATATTTGAACCAAAATTTACACCGCTAAATATTATATCAGGATACTTTTTAAGAATTCCTCGCGTACCTATATGTACACAATCAGCGGGAGTGCCAAAAACTTTATAAGAATGTGTCGAAACCATTAATACTTTAATAGGATCATGTACACTTAAACAGCTACTTGAAGCACTTATATCTCTGTTTGGTGCAATAGTTGTAACTTTTCCAAATTTCTTAAGCGCATTTTGTAATGCTATTAAACCTAATGATTTATATCCATCATCATTGGATAACAAAATATTCACAAACACTCCATATATAGATATGATTAGGATACATGTTATATCGTAATTAACTATGAAAAAAGATAAAAAAATAAAAGAATTAGATGATTGGCTTGAAAAATCAACCGATGAAGATTTTATTCTTCAGGACACTCCAATCATTAATGATCATGACCACGTAATTTTTGATTATGACTTTGACCAAATACTTACAATTGATAATAACAAAGGAATATTTGAATATAAAAGGAATGGCGTTCAAGATTATGTTCTTAATAAGTTAAAGAAGAAGAATGTATCAGACATACCTTGTGGAATTGACTTACATGGCGAGACTGTAAAAGATGCGATAGTAAAGATTGATGATTTTTTTTCGAACTCATATCGTAACAATATTGAGCACATAAAGGTTATTTGTGGCAAAGGGACAAACAGTATAGACAATCTACCAAAAATAAAAATTACTGTGCAAGCGTATATAAAAAAATCCCTTATTGTTAACGCGGCGTGTACAGCCCGTGACAAAGATGGAGGCATTGGTGTAATTAAAATTAAATTGAAAAATTAGTTTTCTCCTCTAGTGTTAAATGTCTAAACTCGCCTTCTTTCATATCATCAAGCTTCACTGCTGAATATGAAATTCGATGAAGTTTAAGAGTATTAATTTTCAAATATTTAAGTGAATTTCTAATTTCTCTATTTTTACCAGTAGAAAGAATAATTTCATAAATATTTTTTGAGCATTTTTTCATTTCATCAAACTTACCAACTTCTCCATCATTTATTGGAACTCCTTTGAGTAATTTCTCAATAAGAAGATTCGATAAAGGTTTATCTGTATGAACTAAATATTTCCTCAAAAAAGAAAAAGAAGGGTGCATAAGTTTATGAGCAAGATCTCCATTATTTGTAAATAAAATTAAACCTGATGTTTTAATATCTAACCTGCCAATATTAATCCATTTTCCTTTTACGCTGGGTAAATAATCAAATACAGAATTAAGGTTATGCGTATCTTTCCTACTTACTACTTCGCCTATCGGTTTGTAGTATTTGATAATCTCTGTATTCTGATTAAATGCATTTTTAATATCTATAGGAATTCCACTCACTTCTAAAATGTCGTCTACTCTACATTTATCACCAATTTTTGCAAGATTGCCATTAATTTTTACTTGCCCAGTTTCAATTAGCTGCTCAGCAGATCGTCTTGAGCAGTACCCTATTCTAGAAAGAAGTTTTTGAAGTCTATACATCTTGTAAATAATTGATTATATTAATTATTCATGAAAAAACTAAATATAGCTATAATAATCGTTTCTGACACAAGAAATGATTCTACAGACAAATCAGGAAAAAAACTTATTGAATTAGTTCAGCATGATGGTCATGTAGTTAGTACTAAAGATATTATTAAAGATAACATCTATGAAATTCGAAAATTGACATCTGATCATATATTGAATCAAGAAATAGATGTAATTATATTAAGCGGAGGCACAGGTATCACTGGTACAGATGGCACTCCCGAAGCTGTAGAACCTCTTTTAGACAAAGTTATTGATGGCTTTGGTGAAATATTTCGACTAAAGTCTTATGAAAAGATAAAAACTTCATCACTTCAGTCTCGTGCACTTGCTGGTGTTGCTAACAAAACATTTATTTTTGTTTTACCGGGGTCTATCGATGCATGTACAACAGCATGGGCAGAGGTAATAAGTCATCAACTAAATAGTGATACAAAACCATGTAATCTAGTTATGTTAATGCCTAGATTAAATGAATAGTTATAGACTTTCTACATCTGATATTTCTGGTAAATCAGATAATTTATTTTTATTAAAATAATCTAAAAACTTGGAAGTGGTCCCAAAAAGCTCAGGTCTTCCTGGGGTATCTTTATGCCCTATAACTTTTACCCATTCTAATTCTACAAGTGTTCTTATGATATTTGAATTAACAGCAATTCCTCTGATATTTTCAATATCACCACGTGTAACAGGTTGTTTATAAGCAATAATCGCAATTGTCTCTAAGAAAGCTTTCGAGAACTTATTGGTGCCTTTGTCTTTGAGTTTAGATATATATGTTTCTAATCCATTTTTTGCTTGAAACCGATATCCGCTTGCAACTTTAGATATATGTATAGCTTTATCTTTATAATCACTATTAAGTTCGTTAATACTTGTTTCGATTTGTTTTTTATTAAGGTTCTTATCATCCATTATTTTAATAATTTGATTTACAGATAAAGGTTCATCGCTTACAAGAAGTAGACACTCTAAAGTATTTTTAAGTGTATAACTCATCTTTTAAGCCCAATGTATAATGTAGACAAAGGTTGATTTTGTATGACATCAGTCAATGATTCTTTTACAAGTTCAAGTAATGCTAAAAATGTTACTATCACACCCAGTCTTCCTTCTTTGATATCAAATAGTTTTACAAATTCAATATTATCACAGTCTTTTAGTGCAGATAAAATAGATGACATTCTCTCTCTTACTGATAGAGCTTCAGCTTGAATATTGTGTGAAGAAAAAATTTCAACTCTTTTAAGAACATCTACAAAAGCTTGTTTTAATTGTTCAATTTTAATATCTGGTAATTCTACAGTTTTTGATTGGTTGATATCAATTGCATTTGTAACAACATAAAAATCGCGATAATTTCTTGGTTCATCCTCTAGCCGTTCTGATACATTTTTATATTTTTGATATTCTAACAATCTTTTAATAAGATTTGCGCGCGGATCTTCTTCTTCATTATCTTCAATTTCAACAGGTAAAAGTAGTTTTGATTTAATTTCAGTTAGAGTAGATGCCATTACAAGATAATCAGAAGCTAATTCAAAATGCATTTCTTCCATTACGGTGATATAACTCATGTATTGTTCAGTAATAGGAAAAATTGGAAGGTCAGTTATATCAATATTTTGTTTTTTTATTAAATATAATAGTAAATCAAGAGGACCTTCAAAATCCTGAAGTATAACTCTTAAGTGCTCAGGAGGTATAAATAAATCATCCGGTATGTCAGAAATCTTTTTGCCGTTGTATATCGCAGTAATATTATTCAAAACTAAAACCTATTAATTGATTGACTTCAGATATCGTTTTACTAGCTCTCTCGCTTGCTTTTAACGAACCTTCTTTAAGAACAGATTTTAAATAGCTTGTATCTTTTTTTATTCTATTAATTTCCAATGAGATTGGTTCTATCAAATTAATAATAATTGCTTTTAATTCTGTTTTAAAATATGAGATTTCTTTATTTGAGAATAAGTTGACTACTGATTCTTTATTTTGATTTGATATAGAACTATATATAGTAATTAAGTTATTTATTTCAGGTCTATCTTTAAGTTGTTCTACTGAAATTGGCATATTCATAGAATCAGATTTAGCTTTACTAATTTTTGCTGATATTTCATCATTTGTATCAGTTAATAATATTCTTGAATACTTAGACACATCCGACTTACTCATTTTATTATTAGCATCTCGTAGGCTCATGATTCTAGGAGCATTCGTATTGATTATAGGCTCAGGCAATTTAAAATAATTTGCGTCATAGTCCGTATTAAACTTATGTGCTATATCTCTAGTTAATTCTAAGTGCTGTTTCTGATCATCGCCAACTGGCACTTTATCAGCATGATACAACAAAATATCTGCAGCCATCAATACTGGATATGCATATAAGCCTAGAGATGCATTATCGCGATTTTTTCCAGCTTTATCCTTAAATTGCGTCATTCTATTAAGCCATCCTACCCTTGCTGTGCAGCTGAGATACCATGATAGAACACTATGTTCTTGAACAGATGCTTGATTGAATAAAATACATTTTTTTGGGTCTAACCCTGTAGCTAAAAATATAGATAAAGCGCTAAAAACATTTTCTCTAAGCTCATTAGGGTTTTGAAAAACAGTAATTGCATGTTGATCAACTATGCAAAATATTGAATCAGCTTCATCTTGAAATTTCAAAAACTGTTTAATTGCGCCTAAATAATTTCCCAAGTGTATATCACCAGTAGGTTGCACTCCTGAAAAAACGGTATCTTTAGACATATAAAAGATGATTCATATATATTAATATTAACATAATAGAATAGATTATATAATCTATAAATTTTTTATAATTTGCTTATAATATCTTTATGACTGAAGCACGAATTAAAATGATACAGAATGGTTTATCTGTATTAAAACCTATTGAAATAAAATTAGAAGATGAAGGTCATTTACATGTTGGTCATGCTGGAGCAAAATCTGGCGGTCATTTTAAATTATATATAGTGTCAGAATGTTTTGATAATTTAAGCCAAATTAATCGTCATAAACTTATATACAAAACATTGTCTGCTCTTATGAAAAGTGATATTCATGCACTCTCAATAAATGCAAAATCACCTAGCGAGTTATAATTTTAATTTTAGAACATATGCGTCTTGTCTTCCGCATTTTGATTCATAGTAATCTTTTCTTATACCGACTTTCTTGAAATTAAGTTTCTCATACAATGATTGTGCGTCATAGTTATCTGCTCTTACTTCGAGAATAATATCATCTGATTGTCTCATTCTTGCATCATTGAGAATTAATTGAATTAGTGATTTTCCTATTCCAATTTTTCTAAAATCTGCATTTACAGTTAAATTTAAAATATGTGTTTCAGGTTTTGAAATTTTAGAAATTATGTATCCAATTAGATTATTATCAAAGAATACACAAAATGAATCATATTTGTATAAAATACAATCTCTCAGTATTGCTCTAGTCCATGGGAAGGCGTATGAATCTATCTCAAGCTTGTAAATATCATCTAAATCATTTATGTCCATTGGACGAAAATTATATAATTCTTTTTCGTTAACTGACACTTGTTATTCCTTTCATAAAAAGTATATCATCCCAAACTTTACTCTTTTCACTTGGACTTCTCAATAAATATGCGGGATGGTAAAAGACTAATGTTGGTATATTTGAATCCTTATAATAATGAACCTTTCCTCTCAGAGATGACATAGGTTCTGATGTATTAAGTATCCTCTCAGCAGCAACCTTGCCTAACAAAATAATAATACTTGGAGATATTATATTGATTTGTTTGTCTAGAAAATGTTCACATGAACTAATTTCTTCAGCACTTGGGTTCCTATTTTCTGGCGGCCGACATTTAACTGTATTTGTAATGTAGACATCTTCTCTATTAAGTTTAATAGAAAAAAGTATTTCCGTAAGTAATTTCCCAGCCCTACCTATAAAAGGTTCACCTTTTAAATCTTCGTCTTTACCTGGCGCTTCACCAATAATTAGGATTTTTGCATTCTGATTGCCTTTACCGAACACGACATTACTTCTTGTTTCTGAAAGAATGCATTTTTGACAGTTACTTGCTTCTAACTTGATATCATCAAAGCTTGCTTGTTGAACATTATAACTGGGTTTATCAACAAACCAAGATGTATCAATATTCATAAGAGTTAATAACTCTTTTTTTCTAGACATTAAATTCCTGACAGTTTTTTCTTTTGAAGATTTGGATTTTGATAAATCTTATTTATAGCATTAAGATATGCCAAAACAGAAGCTTTTACTATATCTGTATCAGCACCATGTCCATTTACAATAAGATCATCTCTAACAACTCTAACTGTAACTTCACCTTGAGCATCTGTTCCGGAAGTTATATTATTGACCGAGTAAAGTTTTAATTCTATTTTGATATCTAATAAATTATTGATTGCATTATACGCAGCGTCGACTGCTCCATCTCCTTCAGCAGATGCTTCCATTTCTTGACCTTTCACATTTAAAATTATTTTTGCATAAGGCTTTTTAGTAGAGTCGCATATGACAGACATATGCTTCAATTGTATGTCTTCTCCAGTTAATTCCACATTATTAGAAAGTCGAATAATATCTTCATCATAAATTTCATGTTTTTTATCCGCTAATTCTTTAAAACGAGAAAAGAGATTATTAAAAGACTTATCAGAACCAGATTTAATATTAAGTTCATCCATCTTTTGTTTAAGAGCATTTCTTCCTGAGTGTTTTCCTAGAACTAATGAGTTGCTAACAAGCCCAATATCTTCAGCTCTCATAATTTCATAGGTTTCTCTTGATTTGATAATGCCGTCCTGATGAATCCCAGATTCATGCGCAAAAGCATTCTTGCCCACAATTGCTTTATTAGGTTGTACTGGAAATCCGGTGATGCTAGATACGAGTCTAGAACAATTCATAATCTTCTTTGTATCTATTCTGGTGTCACATGAAAAAATATCTCGACGAGTTTTAACTGTCATTACAATTTCTTCTAAGGCTGCGTTTCCCGCCCTTTCTCCCAGACCATTAATTGTACACTCTACCTGTCTTGCTCCATGAAGTACTGATGATAAAGAGTTTGCGACTGCTAAGCCTAAATCATTATGACAATGTACAGAAAATACTGCTTGATTTGAATTAGGTACATTTTGAATAATTTTTTCTATTAATTTTCCAAATTGATGAGGCATGTTATACCCAACTGTATCAGGTATGTTTATAGTAGATGCTCCAGCATCTATTACTTTTTCAATTATTTTACATAGGAATTGAAAATCTGAACGTCCAGCATCTTCAGGTGAAAATTCAACATCCTCTACATTATCTTTTGCAATTTTGACTGCTTTAATAGCATTTTCTATTACTTGGTCAGGAGTCATTTTTAATTTCATCTCCATATGTATAGGAGATGTTGCAATAAAAGTATGAATTCTAGAATATTTTGCATTTATTAATGCTTTAGAAGCCTTTATTATGTCTTTTTCTAAAGCTCTAGCTAAAGCGCATATTCTTGATGATTTAATATTATCAGCAATTTCCTTAACAGCTGTGTAATCTCCTATACTAGCAATAGGAAATCCAGCCTCGATAACATCGACATTTAAATCAGCTAGAGCATTAGCGATTTGCATTTTTTCATCTATATCCATAGATGCGCCAGGACTTTGTTCGCCGTCTCTTAATGTTGTATCAAAGATGATTAAATTATCAGTATCAGTCATTTTAAAAGTAATCCAAGATTATACGTTTTATAGTCAGCATTATAACCTAACCTATAGATGGTAGTAGAGAAAATATAAAAAAGTTACTTATAGAGCTATGTTTTATCTATTATTTTTTGTGGAGTACTCAGAATCATTAAATCTACTTCTTTTAAGTTTACGGAATAAATATAAACCCGGGCCAGAAATTCCATATAGTAAAAAGAAAATAAATAAAACCTTAGGCGGATCAAATGATATAAAAGATATAATAAGTGAGATAACAAAGAGCATTATATATGGAACTTTTTGTTTGAGATTAATGTCCTTAAAACTCATATAAGCAACATTGCTAATCATTAGTATTGACAGTGAAACTATTAATAGAATTGTCAAAGGTACGTAAGCGCGCATGTCAGCACCAAGATCAGTTAATAGCCATACATAACAAATTAGAATTGCAGCTGCAGCAGGACTTGCTAGGCCCATAAAATATTTTTTATCCGTTGTCTGTTTTCTAGAATTAAAGCGAGCTAACCTTATTGCGGTTGAAGCAATATATATAAAACATGCTATATAGGAAATTTTTGCTAAGTATCCTGAAAAAAACATTGATAAGCTTGATAAGTAAATCAATAAAGCTGGTGCCACACCAAAACACAACATATCAGATAAGCTATCAAAATATTCGCCAAAAGTTGTTTGGGTGTTAGTCATTCTTGCAACACGTCCATCAAGTCCATCAAGAACCATAGCAATTAAAATAAAAACTGACGATTGAATATAGTCGCCGCCAATTGCAATTATAATTGAATAAAAACCACAGAATAATGCTCCTAATGTAACTAAATTAGGAAGAAGGTAAACAGCCGGTAATTTATTGTTTCTCTTAGTCAACTATTTATCACCAACTAATTTATCTCCATCCATCCATGACATCATGCTTCTTAGTTTCTTACCAGTACTTTCTATTAAATGTTCTGACCCTTCTTTTCTGAGCCTATTGAACTCTGGTGATCCTGATTTTATTTCATTTACAAAATCATTTGCAAATTTACCATTTTGTACATCAGCTAATACTATTTTCATTTTTGCTTTTACATGATCATCAATTAAAAATGGGCCTTTTGTTAAATCTCCGTACTCAGCGGTATTAGAAATCGAATATCTCATATCAGTCATTCCACCCTCATACATCAAATCAACTATTAATTTTAATTCATTTAAACATTCAAAATAAGCCATCTCGGGCGCATAACCAGCTTCAACTAACGTTTCAAAACCAGCTTTAACTAAAGCGGTTACACCGCCACATAAAACTGCTTGTTCACCAAATAAGTCTGTTTCTGTTTCTTCTTTGAAATTAGTTTCAATAACGCCAGCTCTTCCTCCACCTATAGCTGATGCATAAGCAAGGGCAATATCTTTTGCGTTACCTGATGCATTATTATGTATTGCTATTAATGTTGGAACACCTTTACCATTTACGAATGTAGAGCGTACAAGATGACCTGGACTTTTTGGTGCAATCATAAATACATCATGAGATTTTTCTGGTTTTATTTGATCATAATGTATGTTGAACCCATGAGCAAAAGCAATAGCTGCTTCTGATTTAAGATTTGGTTCAATACTATCTCTATATAAATCAGCTTGATATTCATCAGGTGCTAAAATCATAACAACATCAGCCTCACTAACTGCATCTGGTATATTTTTAACTTGTAGCCCAGCAGCTTGTGCTTTAGAAGCACTTGAAGAATTTTCTCTTAAACCTACTGTAACATTTACTCCAGAATCTTTTAAATTCATTGCATGTGCATGCCCTTGAGATCCAAACCCTATGATAGTAACGTGAAGGTTTTTTATAATATCTATGTTTGCATCTTTGTCGTAATATACTCTCATTACCATTCTCCTATTTTTTAATTTCTAAAGATTCTGAACCTCTACTTATACCAAGTGCTCCAGATCTAACCAATTCAATAATTTTAATTTTCCCAAGCGACTCAATGAAAGCTAATATTTTTTCAGTGGGGCCAGTCAATTCAATAGTATATGTTGTATCTGTTACATCAATAATTCTGGCTCTAAAAATATCAGTTAATCTTTTTAGTTCATCTCTTTGTTTTAAAGTTGATTTAACTTTCAAAAGTAACATTTCTCTTTCGATATGAGTTAAATCAGTCAAATCTTTCACGTTTATAACATCTACTAACTTATCAAGCTGCTTCATAAGTTGTGATGCTTTAGTATCACTACAATAAGTTACTAGTGTCATACGTGAAATAGAATCATCAGCAGTAGGAGCAACACTAAGACAATGAATGTTATAACCTCGTGCAGAAAATAACCCTGCGATACGAGACAAAGAACCAAATTCATTTTCGACAAGTAATGATACAATATGTCTTTTATCAGTCATCATGCTAATTCAATATCTTCATTGGCTGAAGGTGCTAAATGCATCTCATGGTGACCTTTTCCATTCACAATCATAGGATAAACATTTTCTGTTTGATCAGTAATTACATCAACAAATACGCAACGTTTTTTATAACTAAGAGCTGCCATTAAATCTTTTTCAAGATTCTCTGGTTTATCTATAACCATGCCGATATGGCCAAAGCTTTCTGCAAGCTTAGCAAAATTTGGAATTGCATCCATATATGACATAGCATACCTCCCCTCATAAAAAAATTCTTGCCATTGTCTGACCATGCCCATATACCTATTGTTCAAATTAATGATTTTAATCGGCAATCCATATTGTAAACATGTTGATAACTCCTGTATACACATTAAAATACTTGCTTCACCAGTTACGCATAATACTTCTTCTTTAGGGAAAGCTAGCTGAGCGCCAACAGCCGCTGGTAAACCAAAACCCATAGTGCCAAGGCCGCCTGAATTAATCCATCTATTTGGCTTATCAAACTTATAATATTGTGCGACCCACATTTGGTGCTGCCCTACGTCTGATGTTACAAATGACTTCCCTTTTGTAATTTTGTGAAGTGTTTCAATAACTGATTGAGGTTTAATCACTTTAGTTGATTTTCTATATGATAAGCATTTCTTTTTTTGCCATGATTTAATTTTTTTCCACCATTTATCGAGAGAAGTTTGATCGATATTTTTTTTATATATGGAAGTAAATTCTAGAAGTTTTTTTAATATTTTTTTTGTATCACCAATTAGAGAGTAATCAACTTCAATAATTTTTGAAATTGAAGATGGATCAATATCGATATGTATAATTTTAGCTTTAGGGCAAAATTGAGTTGTATCACCAGTGACTCTATCATCGAATCTAGCGCCTATAGCAAGTAACACGTCACAACTATGCATAGCCATGTTGGCTTCATACGTACCATGCATACCTAACATACCCAAGAATTGACAATCAGATGATGGATATGCGCCAAGTCCCATAAGTGTGTTTGTAATAGGAAAGTTTAGAGATTTAGTGAGTTTAGTTAATTCGTTGCTTGCTTTTCCAAGTATTACTCCGCCGCCTGTATAAATCATGGGTTTCTTTGCATTACAAATTAACTTAGCAGCTTCCTTGATTTTTTCATCTGATTCATTAGTTTTTACTTTATAAGATCTGATTTTTATATTTTTCTTATATTCAAAATCTATTTTTACATTAGGGTCAGTAAGATCTTTTGGAATATCAATAATAACTGGTCCCGGTCGTCCGGTTGTTGCAATGATAAAAGCTTTTCTGAAAGTTTCTGCAATCGACTCTCTATCATTAATTAAAAAATTATGTTTGCATATTGGCCTTGTTATACCTGTTGCATCAGCTTCTTGAAAAGCATCACTTCCAACATAATGTCTTGATACTTGTCCAGATATTACAATCATCGGAATTGAGTCCATATGTGCCGTGGCAATTCCTGTTACACAGTTTGTAATTCCTGGTCCTGACGTAACGAGCACCACACCTGGTTTATTACAAGCTCTTGCATATCCATCTGCAGAGTGAGTTGCTCCTTGCTCGTGTCTTACAAGAACGTGTTTAATATCTTTAGCTGCAAATAGCGCATCATAAATATGAAGTACAGCGCCGCCCGGATATCCAAAAATATAATCAACACCTTCCTTTTTTAAGGATTCAATTATTATTTCTGAACCGCTTAGTTTCATTTTTTTTAATTCTTTTTAATTAGAAAATAAAATTTATTATCTTTTGAATCAGAAGACAGTAATTCATTGCCTGTTTGACTCGCAAATGATTCAAAGTCCATTACTGCGCCGGGATCTGTAGAAATTACGTGAAGTATTTCACCAGCATCCATGGTGTTAATCTCCTTCTTTGCTTTTATAATGGGTAAAGGACAATTAAGTCCACTTGTATCTAGTTCTTTATCAAAATCACTCATTATCTAATACCTCTTGAGTTATAATTATATATAGGAAACTATATTAGTACATTTAGATAATTTAATATAGAAAAAATATGCCAGGAGCATCAATAAATGTTAAAAATATTCATAAGTATTACATTTTTCCTGCTCTCCTTGAATGGTTATTCACAAGATGAGATTGAAGCTCCTAGACTTGGCGATACTTTAAATAAGACAATTACTTTGTCGCAAGAACTTAAAATTGGAAGAAATATATATAAAAATCTTCAAAATAATAACTATATTATTAATGATTATCTTGTTAACGATTACATATCGTATTTAGGAAATAAACTTAGTAGGAATCTATCCAAAAATAGAAAATATTTGTTCTTTATAACTAAATCTAAAGATGTAAATGCGTTCGCCGTACCCGGAGGATTTATAGGTGTAAATGCAGGATTGATTTCTCTAACAACTAATGAAGCACAACTCGCAGGTGTCATGGCGCATGAACTTGGTCATGTTGTATTAAGACATTCAGCGGAGATGATGGCATCCAGTAATGTTAATTCCATACCCATGTGGATAGGTATTTTCGCAGGACTTTTAGCTGGTCAAACGCAAGCAAGTATAGCATCGATACAATCAGGTATTGGTTTATCTGTTCAAAGAAATATAAATCTTGTTAGAGAAAATGAAATTGAATCTGATACTTTCGCTGCGAAACTTATGCAAAAAAGTAATTTTGATTTGAACGAAATGGCAAATTTTTTCCGTTTGATGCAGGGTGATTCAAATAATCAATCTCAATTAAATGAGTATTTTATGACACATCCTCTCTATACGAATAGAATTAGTACCATTAGGAACAGAGCTAGAACACAATATAATCCTATAAAAAACAGTACTGACGACTATTCATATGTAAAAAATATTCTTGAGTCTAAAATTTCATCAGTAACAATAAAAAATTATCAAGGATCCAAAAATGATGTAGAAAATCATAGAATAGCTTTGGACTTATTCAACAAAGGTAGCTATCAGAAGGCAAAAAACATCCTTGAGGTTAGTTATGATAGAAATAATTTTAATATTTATATTTCGTCTCTAATGGCAAAAATATTATGGGACATAGGCGAAAAAAATAAAGCAAAGAATGTCTTAAAAAAAGTGCTTAGCGTGTATCCTGATAATAATTCAATTAATGGGCACCTACTGAACTTGAACATTAAAACGTCATATAAGCTCTCTGCTAGTGTAGAAAAATTGAATAAACTGATAGAAAATAATCCATATAATCCAGAATCTTACAAATTATTAGCAGAAGGTTACTCAAAAATGGGTGAACTTTATCGATCAAAGCTAGCTCTAGTAAACTATTATGACCTTAAAGGTAATATGAAAATGGCATTCAAAGTAATTGATGACGGCACAGAATCTGACAAACTAAATAATTACCAAAAAAATTACCTTAAAAAACTTAAGAATAGTATTTTATGTGAGAGTAACCCGCCGCTTGAACCTATATTTGGTGATAAAACCTGTAATTAAAAAATGTTTTAATAAGTCTAATTCATCTATATAATGTAGCCATGAAATATCTTATCAATTTACTACTAATATTTGTCATACTAATGCATAACATATCTTTCGCAGACTCAATAGTTGAAGGAAAAAAACTAACCTTTGATAGAAAAAAAGGTAACTGCTTAGCTTGTCATATGATAGATGATGGTGAATTAGCTGGAAATAATGGACCTCCATTACTAGCTATGAAACAAAGGTTTCCTGATAGAGAAGTATTGTTTCAACAAATATGGGACCCAACAAAAAATAACCCATATTCTTTTATGCCTCCATTTGGAAAACATGGGGCATTAACAAAAACAGAAATTAATAAAATAATGGACTATCTATACACATTGTGAGGAAAAATATGAATAGAAGAAACTTCATCAAAAATAGTATGCTCTTTGCGGGAACGTTAGCAGCAGTTCCTTCTGTAATTTTTACGAATAAAGCTTATGCTGCATGGCCTAAAAAATCATTTGATATTAAAGATTTAAAGGATTCAATCAATAGTGTTTACGGGCACAATAATCTAGAAGAATCTTCTAAAGTTAAACTTAAAGCCCCATCAATTGCAGAGAATGGCGCTATAGTACCTATAAATGTATCAACAACTATAGATAATGTTGAATCAATCATGATATTTGTTGAGAATAATCCTCAACCTTTATCTAGCGGATATCAGTTAACTGAACTAGCAGAACCTGCTATTGGAACTAGATTAAAAATGGGAAAGACTTCTAATGTGATGGCTGCAGTCAAAAGTGGTAACAAAGTATTTACATCAACTAAAGAAGTCAAAGTAACAATCGGAGGCTGTGGAGGATAATCATGAGTACTATAAAAATGAGATCGAAAGAATCTAATGGCGTTGTAACAGTCAAAGCTCTAATTAAACATCCTATGGAAACAGGACAAAGAAAGAATAAAAAAACGGGTGACCTTATTCCTGCACATTACATTCAAGAAGTGCATAGTAAAGCGAATGGAAAGGATGTTATTACTATTTATTGGGGTCCTGCTGTTTCAAAAAACCCTTACCTGACATTTAAATACAAGGGTAACAAAGGAGATAATCTTGAAATATCATGGGTTGATAATCAAGGAAACAAAGATAGTAAAACAGGTAAGGTTAAATAGTAATGTTCAAAAAACTGCTAATATTAGTTTTACTCTTACCAACTTTTTCGGTTGTTGCTAGCCCAGAGAGAGATTTTAAAGATTTTGTAAATTTTTTTGAGAATAGATTCCCAAATACGCCTTTTGAAGACTATAAAAATGGTGTCTACTCAATTGACATGTCAGCAAGAGAGCAATGGGAGGCAATGGAGGAGTTCCCTCCTTATGAACTAAATGTAGATCATGGTGAAGAACTATTTCACAAGCCTTTTAAAAACGGTAATACATATGGTTCATGTTTTGATAATGAAGGAATCGGAATCCGTCATAATTATCCATATTTTGATACAACGAGAAATAAAGTTATAACACTCGAGGGAGCATTAAATGATTGTAGGGTCAAAAATGGCGAAAAACCTCTTAGTTATTATAAAGGAAAAGAACTTGCGCATGTATCTGCCTATATCGCATATACATCAAGAGGTAATAAATTTAATGTCGAAATACCAAATACTAAAGAAGCATTAGAGGCATATGAAGATGGTAAAAGATTATATTTTACAAAAAAAGGTCAACTAAATTTTTCATGTGCAGATTGCCATGTTTATCAAACTGGCACAAAACTTAGAGCAGATATTCCTAGCCCAGCAATTGGACATCCTACTCATTTTCCAGTCTATAGATCAGGTATGGGAAG
>CERI01064699.1_pt1 | contig 23104 bp, 21 predicted proteins | sample 350261 | NCBI WGS metagenome assembly CERI01 (sample SAMEA2620979, study PRJEB7988) | marine metagenome | isolation source: saline water (ENVO:00002010), including
ATGGATATGTATCCAGGTTGGGCTAAAAGAATGGCAGAAATGCAAATCAAAGCATATCAAGTTCAATACAATCTAAATAATTATTCTATTGTAAGACCCTGCAATGTATATGGACCTGGTGACAATTTTGATCCTGAAAATGCAATGGTCATACCCAGCTTAATGTCTAGAATAAGGTCAGGGGAAGATCCTATGCGTATATGGGGAGATGGCTCAGCTATAAGAGATTTTGCTTTTGCAAGGGATGTTGCCGAAGGTACCATCCAAGCATTATTTCATGGCACTAAAGGTAAATACTTAAATCTTGGTAGCGGAAAAGCGGTAACTATTAAAGAGTTAGTAGAAACACTAAGTTCTTTTTTAGACTTCAAGTATGAATTTGATATATCTAAATCATCGGGTTGGCCTAAAAGACTTATGGATATATCTCTAGCTAGAGAAATGATTGGTTATAATCCAAACACTTCACTAGAGGATGGGCTTAAGGAAACATGGAACTGGTTCTTAAAAAATCAAGATGAACATAAATTTAAGAAAAATTATTTTAAAGAATGAAAAAAAATAAAGTAGCTTTTATAACGGGAATAACAGGCATGGTTGGCTCACATTTAGCTGATTATATTGTTAAGAATACTGATTGGGATATAGTGGGACTAATAAGATGGAGAAGCCCTTTAGACAATATTTCACACTTACTTAATGATATTAATGAAAACAAAAAAATTAAACTAATTTATGGAGACTTAAGGGATGGTATTTCTATTGATAAAGCTGTAGACGAAGTTAGACCTGATTATGTTTTTCATTTGGCAGCTCAGTCTTTTCCTAAAACAAGCTTTGATGCTCCATTAGACACAATGGATACCAATATACAGGGAACTAATAGAATTTTAGAGTCGTTAAGAAAGTATGCTCCTGAAGCTTGTATACATATATGCTCATCATCGGAAGTTTTTGGTCGAGTTCCAAAAGATAAATTGCCAATCGATGAGGAATGTACTTTTCATCCAGCATCACCATACGCAATATCAAAAGTGGGAACAGATCTTATAGGTCGTTTTTATGCTGAAGCTTATAATATGAAGGTTATGTCAACTAGAATGTTTACTCATACTGGGCCAAGAAGAGGAGATGTTTTTGCCGAGTCATCTTTTGCTAAACAAATAGCTTTAGCGGAAGTAGGATATACAAAGCCAGTTATTCAGGTAGGTAACTTAAAAAGTTTGAGAACGATTGCAGATGTTAGAGATGCTGTTAGAGCTTACTTTATGTTGTTGACTGTAAATCCTATAGGTGGTGAATATTACAATATTGGTGGGACGTATAGTTTAGAAATAGGAGAACTTTTAAATTATCTTATATCTATCTCCTCTATTAAATCAGATCTAACAATAGAATTAGACAAATCTAGATTACGACCAATCGACGCAGACCTTCAAATACCTAATACTAAGAAATTTGAAGATCATACTGGTTGGAAGCCAGAGATAACATTTGAAAAAACTATGCTAGATCTTCTTAATTATTGGCGTAAAAAAGTAAAAAATGAGGGCAACAATTTTCTTGTAAGATAACCAAATTAAACCAATCAAAGGAAGTGATTTTAAAAATTTTAAAATAAAGCAAAATGATGAGAGTTGATAAAACAGGTTTAGAAGGAGTTCTAATTATAGATCCACCCACAAATTTTAAAGATTTTAGAGGAAGCTATATAGAAATATATAATGAAAGCTTATATAAAAAAAATGGGATTTCGCAGGATTTTATTCAAGATGATATTTCAACCTCAAAAAATAATGTACTTAGAGGTATTCATGGAGATGCCTCAACATGGAAACTAGTTTCATGTTTGTATGGTGAGTTTTATTTAGTAGTAGTAAACAATAATCCAAACTCAAAACAATATAAGAAATGGCAATCCTTTAATTTGTCTGATGTAAATAGAAAACAAGTGTTAATACCTCCTATGCATGGAAATGGTCACTTGGTTTTATCAGATGTGTGTATTTATCACTACAAACAAACAACTGAATACAATAGAGAAGGTCAATTCACAATAATGTGGGATGATCCAGAATATAATATAAAGTGGCCTCTAAAAAATCCAATTCTTTCTAAAAGAGATGGTGGAAAATGAAAGATAAAAACTTTTATAAAGGTAAGAACATTCTTGTTGCTGGTGCATCAGGATTTGTTGGCACTCATCTTACAAAGAAATTAAGTGATCTTGGTGCTAATATTGTTGGTTCTTATTTAAACCGGATGCCAAACCAAGAACTGCAAAATGTAAAATATATTAAAGCTGATTATACTAATTATAAAGATTGTTTAACAGCTACAAAAAATATAGATTATGTTTTTATGGCTGCTGCTAACACCTCAGGTGCTGCCGTAATGGAAAAAACTCCATTAGCTCACCTAACGCCAAACGTTGTTATGAATTCTCAGATATTATCTGCTGCCTATGAAAACAATATTTCTAAATTTTGCTTCATTAGTAGCAATACTGTTTACCCTGTTACAGATTTTCCTGTCAAAGAAAATGATGTCAATTATCAATTCTTTTCTAAATATTTTATTGTTGGATGGATGAAATTATTTTCAGAGATGATGACTCAAATGTATGCAAATCATATTAAGAGTCCAATGAAAACTTTGGTTGTTAGACCTGGAAATCTTTATGGACCTAATGATAAGTTTACATGGAAAGAGTCAAAAGTTATTGCGGCTCTAATTAGAAAAAGCATTGAAAGACTTGATCCATTTTTGATATGGGGTGATGGAAATGATTTAAAAGATTTTTTATATATAGATGATTTTATTATAGGTTTGTTAAAAACATTTGAAAAAATTGATGATTTTGAAGCAATTAATATTGCTTCAAGTATTCCAGTGACCATAAAAGAAGTCTTAAATGTGATTTTAGAGGTTGATGATAATCAATCAGCAAATATAGAGTACGACTCTTCCATGCCAACAATGTTACCCAAACGATTAATAAATACAGATAAAATTAGAGAAAAATGTGATTGGAAACCAAAAATTTCTTTAAGAGAGGGTTTAAAATTGACCGTTGATTGGTATAAAGAATTTTATAAAGACACTACACCAGAAAATAAGTATGATAATTTCTAGAACTCCTTTTAGGGTCTCACTATTCGGAGGTGGCACAGATTACCCAATTTGGTACGAAAAAAATGGAGGAATGACTATTAGCTCAACTATTAATAAATATGCCTACGTAACAGTTCGAGAGTTGCCACCATTTTTTGATTATAAACATAGAATTCAGTATCATAAAAAAGAAGAGGTCAATTCTCTTGAGGAAATCAAGCATCCTGTTGTTAGAGAAGCTGCTAAGTTATTAGATATTAAAAAGGGTATAGAGATGGTTCATAATGCAGATTTACCTGCAAGATCAGGATTAGGTTCGAGCTCAACTTTTACTGTGGGACTTCTTCATGCTTTGTATGCTATGAAAAATGAGATGGTCACAAAAAAAGAGCTTGCTCTTAATGCAATAAATCTAGAACAAAATATTATTGGTGAAGCTGTTGGTTCTCAAGATCAGACTATAGCTGCGTTTGGTGGTTTTAACGTAATAGAATTTGATAAGCCTAAAACTTTCCAAGTTCAAGAGATGCTTATATCAGAAGAAAGACGACAATCTCTTGAGGAAAACTTAATTTTATGTTTTACAGGTTTTGCAAGAACTGCTGAAAAAATAGCAAAATCTCAAATTGAGTCTACTCCTTTTAAAGAAAAAGAATTACAAATGATACTTGATATCACAAATAGAGCTAGAGGAATAATCACTAATAACAAAATTTCAATGGATGAATTGGGCAAACTTTTAAACGAACAGTGGTTTTTAAAAAAAAGTCTTACAAAATTTATATCCAATCAAGCGATCGATGATATTTATAATACTGCAATCAATGCAGGTGCTATAGGCGGGAAACTTCTAGGAGCAGGAGGTGGTGGCTTTATGCTTTTTTATGCTAAAAAAGAGAATCATAAAAAAATTAAAGAAAGTCTTAAAAATAAACTTATCGTCCCATTTAAATTTGAGAAGACTGGCTCACAAATAATATATTTTTCTCATAACTAGGTTTTTCCTTTAATTTACAAGATATTGAAATAATATGTTATTAAATTTAATTAAAAAAGCTATTTAGGAGCTTAATGATCAACGGCCCTTTGTTATCAATTGTAACTATCAACAAGAATGACTCATTTCATGAAAATCAATTACAACGAACGAAATTCATTCTAAATTACTTCATATATTCATTAAAAAAAATCAATGCTTTAGAAAAAGTAGAGTATTTAATAGTAGACTGGGGGTCAAATGAACCTTTTTCAAATTATTTTTATAAAGAGATATCCATGAGTCCTGCAATAAAGTTTATAAATGTTCCAAAAGAAGAAACTTCAAAATGTAAACTAAACCTTGATGTTTCTAAGGCTTTAAATATTGGCATTCAGAATAGTTTAGGTGAGCACGTAATGTTAACTGGCTCTGATGCATTTTTCCCTATTTCTATATTTAATAATTTACTTAATATTTTAGAAAATCCTGCCTCTTTTGGACTAACTGGCGATGAATATAAGTTAGTGCCAAGAAAATTTCTTGAAGATGATTTCTTTATTTATGAAAAAAATATGGAAAAAATAGATTTATACTTCCAAAGTTTAAGTCATTCTACAATACCATACCCTAAAATTCCTTTAAATAGTGGTGGTGGAGCAGGTGGAAATTTACTTAAAAAAAAGCAATGGCTGCAATTAGGCGGAATTAGTGATACCGCAAAACAAAATAGAGGACAAGATCTTATCAATTTGCATGAGACTTCAAAGTTTTGCTCTCATATAGATACTGCTACATTTGGCTCTTTTCTGTTAAAATTACCAAGAACAAAGTCAGGTTATCGTCAGACTCAGATTGAAAAAGGAGAAAATCAATTTGAGGATTTAACATTCGAAAAAAATGATCAAGTTATAAATTCAAAAAAAATTCAAATAATAAATAATAAAAATCTTCCAAAAAAAAAAATCGATTTCAAAACAGAGTCCTCATCTAAAAATAAAGAGTCCATTACAGTCAGAGGAGTAATTAAAACTGTTGTTGATTGTTTTACGTTTGCAAATTTTTATGGAACATGCTTACAAAGTCAAGATATCTGTTTCATTTTAAAAATAAAAAAAATTATTAAAGAAAATAAATTGAAGATTATTATTTTTGATGAGTCTCAAGCTGCTCGATTTACAACATACCTATCAAGCTGTTTTAAGGACTTAAAATTTATTATTCTAATGGACCCCAAAAAAAATACTTCATTACAAATACTTAAGTTTCGAACAATGTTAACACACCATATTCATAATAAAAATCCTAAATATTATGGACATATAAAAGTAGTAGAATTTAATAAAGATACAATTAAATTTATTAATAAATCACAAAATGTTTGTATAATTCAGGAACAAACAAAAACTAATTTTCCATATTTCAAAAATGAATTTTATTCAACAGATATTAATGCAATTCGAAAATTACAGGACAATCCAAAGAATATTATTTATAGTATTGAGGGGGATATTGCCATTAATCATGAAAATCGAATAAGATTAATATCAGATATTTTTATCAATTTAATAATTTTTACTTTTAAAACTTTATTTAAAATAAAAAGAATTTTGGGAGAATTAAAAAGAAAATTGTAAAGGCATTATGCAAACTTTTGAAAAATTGCTATTTTTGCTTACTTCTCGTGAACGTAAAAGTGCGGGTTTATTATTAATTATGATTCTAGTAATGGCATTACTGGATATGATTGGTGTTGCATCTATTGTGCCGTTTATAACAGTATTAACTAATCCTAATCTTATTGAGACAAACATTATATTAAATAGTATGTTTGATATTTCGGCAATATTTGGTGTTGAAAATAATCAACAATTTATTTTTGCTTTGGGAGCTCTTGTATTTGTATTAATAATAGTATCGCTTTCATTCAAAGCTCTCACAATTTATGCACAAGTTCGATTTGTTCAAATGCTAGAATTTAGTATCGCTAAAAGGTTAGTTGAAAGATATTTATATCAACCTTATAGTTGGTTTTTAAGTCGTCATAGTGCTGATCTTGGAAAAACAATTTTATCAGAGGTTGGTGCAATAATTGGCAATGGCATGAGTCCATTAATAGAATTAATAGCCAAAAGTACAGTTGCTTTTGCTCTAATAGCTCTATTAGTTATAGCTGATGCAAAACTTGCTCTTATCGTTGGTCTTTCACTTGGTGGATCTTATCTAATTATTTTTTATTTTATACGTCATTATATAAATCAAATCGGAGAGGAACGATTTAAAAATAATCGATTACGTTTTACTGCGGTCAGTGAAGCTTTTGGTGCAGCAAAGGAAGTTAAAGTTGGAGGTTTAGAGCAAACCTATATTAATAATTTTTCCAATGCTGCTAAAATTTTTGCTCGTACGCAGGCATCATCAAATGTAATAGCGCAATTACCTCGTTTTATTTTAGAGGCAATTGCTTTTGGTGGTATTTTATTAATTGTACTTTACATCATGTCACAAACAGGAAGTTTTAATAATTCTTTACCTATAATCAGTTTATATGTTTTTGCTGGTTATCGATTAATGCCTGCATTACAACAAATATATGCATCCTTTACACAGCTTACTTTTGTTGGTCCTTCAATCAAAAAATTAACTGATGATATTAAAAGCCTTAAACCATTTAATGAAATCCATGATCAAGGTATTTTATCTCTTAATAAGACTATATCTTTAAAAAATATTTACTATAATTATCCAAATACATCTAGAACAGCATTAAAAAATGTAAACATTAATATACCAGTCAAAACAACTGTAGGATTAGTAGGCTCGACAGGTAGTGGAAAAACAACAATGGTAGATATTATTTTAGGGTTACTTGAACCTCAAAAAGGTACTCTTGAAGTTGATGGAAAAGTTATCACAAAACAAAACGCAAGGTCTTGGCAGCGATCTATAGGTTATGTTCCTCAGCATATCTATCTTTCAGATGACACTGTTGCAGCTAATATTGCTTTTGGAGTAGACAAAAAAAAAATAAACCAAGTCTCAGTTGAAAAAGCTTCAAAAATTGCAAAATTACATGAGTTCGTTATGAATGAATTGCCAAAACAATACCAAACCACGATTGGTGAACGCGGTGTTAGACTATCAGGAGGACAACGTCAAAGAATTGGAATCGCGAGAGCTTTATATCACAATCCACAAATACTATTTCTTGATGAAGCAACAAGTGCACTTGATAATCAAACGGAAGAAGTGGTAATGGAAGCTATAAATAATCTTGGAAAAAATATAACTATAATTTTGATTGCCCATCGTTTAAATACAGTTAAGAATTGTGATATTATTTTTAAACTTGATAAAGGCCAAGTTATAGGACAAGGTACTTTTAATGAATTGATAGATAACAATAAAAATTTTAGCTCTACATTAACAAATCCAATAATAAAAAATTGATAATCTATATTATATAAAAACTTAATGCATACAGCAGTACTTTTTTTAGTTTTTAATCGACCAGAAACTACAACGAAAGTTTTTGAAAAAATAAGACAGGTAAAACCTCCAAAACTTTATATAGCAGGAGATGGTCCCCGCGAGAATCACAAGGAAGAAGAAGCAAAAGTTAAAAAAGTTAGAGAAATAGTAACTAAAATTGATTGGCATTGTGAAGTAAAAACTTTGTTTAGAAAAAAAAATTTAGGTTGTAAAAAAGGAGTTGGTAATGCAATAAGTTGGTTTTTTGAACACGAAGAGCAAGGAATTATTCTTGAAGATGATTGCTTAGCTCATAAAGATTTTTTCAATTTCTGTGAAAATCTTTTGGATTTGTATTCGAAGGACAAAAGGATAGCATCTATTACAGGAAATAACTTCCAAAACGGAAAATGGCGCGGTGGATCATCATATTATTTTTCTAAATATAATCATTGCTGGGGATGGGCAACATGGCGTAGAGCATGGAAATGTTATCAGGCTGATATAGCCTTTTGGCCTAAATGGAGTAAAACAAAATTATGGATAAAACAAATACCTGATAAAATTGAAAGAAATTATTGGGAAAAAATTTTTAATGTAGTTTATGATGGTAAAATTGACTCATGGGCTTATCCTTGGACTGCGAGTGTATGGTATAAAGGAGGACTTACAATAACTCCGAATATTAATTTAGTTAGCAATATTGGTTTTGGTAAAAATGCTTCACACACAAAAACAAAAAATAATAAATTTTCTAAAATGCAAGTTTATAATATTGATGTAATAGAGCATCCAAAAATAGTTAAAAGAAATATTGATGCTGATTTTTGGACTTTTAATTATCACTATGAAGGTAAATATTTACGTTTTCCTCAAAATTTATTAATAATTCGGATTATTAGATTTATTCTATCAAAATTAAAAAAATTTATATAAACTATTCCTATTTAAAACATAGATACTTAAGAAATTTATGTTAAATTTAAATTTATAATAAAAATTATTAATCTTAAATAAATTTAAAATGATTAGGTGTCGTTGTTGCAATGAAAATACTGATAAAAGAATTTTTTCATCAAAAATTTTTCAAAAAGAAGTTAATTATTTTGAATGTAAAAATTGTGAATATGTTTTTACAGAAAAACCTACCTGGTTAAATGAAGCTTACTCCTCCTCTATAAACGATAGTGATACTGGTATTATGACACGTAATTTGTCTAATGTTTCTCTAGTTTTAGCTACTTTAACTTTAATAAAAGATAGAAAATCGTCAATTGTTGATTATGCTGGAGGCCATGGTTTTCTTGTTCGTTTGCTGAGGGATATAGGAATTGATGCTTTATGGTTGGATCCCTATTCAAAAAACTTAGTTGCAAAAGGTTTTGAGTTTAAAAATAAGCATAATGCAAACCTTGTCACAGCTTTTGAGTGTTTTGAACATTTCGAGTATCCCATTAAAGAAATGACTAAATTACTTAATATTGCTCCTAATATTCTTTTAACTACTTCAATAATCCCAAAGCCAACTCCAAATCCATTAGATTGGTGGTATTATGGTTTAGATCATGGTCAACATATTGGTTTTTTTAGACTTAAAACACTTCAGTATATTGCAAATAAGTTTAACTTATATTTAATATCTGATGGTGACAGTAGACATTTTTTTTCAAAGCAAAAATATTCTTATCAAACATGGCGTGTTTTAATACTTTTGGCAAGCAAGATACCAAAATTATTAACTTTTGGTATTAAATCTAAAACCTGGGATGATCATTTGCTTATCTCTAAAAAGTAACCTAATTGTATAAAAAGTTTACTAAAGTGATTATTTTTTTTTATTTTACGAATATCCAATATGAAAATAGCTTATAATCATCAAATATTTTCTACTCAAAGATTTGGTGGAATTTCCAGATATTTTGTAGAGCTAGCACGAAATATTTCTTTATTAAAAAAAAATGAAGATGTAGTAAAAATTGTCTCACCTATACATATAAATTATTATTTAACAAAAGATATTAATAATTTTTTTTTTCAAGGATTTAAGATTCCCGATTTTAAAAGTAGTGGAAGAATTTGTAATTTTATAAATTCATTACTAGCTCCAATCATATTAAATGTTTTTGATCCAGATTTAATACATGATACTTATTATAATTCGATAAAATACAATAAATCACGTGTAAAAAAAATTATCACTGTTCATGATATGACACATGAACTTTTTTCAGACCAATTTTCAAAAACAGACAAAACATCAGAGATGAAAAGAGTCGCAATTAAAGAGGCAGACCATATTATTTGTGTTTCAAAAAATACTCAAAAAGATCTTTTAAAAATATTTAATGTTAATATTGATAAAACTTCAGTTGTGCATCATGGATACTCATTGTTTGTAAAAAATGAAATAAAACATGAATCAAGTGATAAGCCATATTTACTATATGTTGGTGGAAGAGATGGATATAAAAATTTTTCAAGATTTATTGAAGCCTATGCTGACTTAGATGATATCAAAAATAATTATAATATTATAGTTTTTAGTGAAAAATCATTTACTCAAAATGAGTTTCAAATGTTTAGAAGATTAAAAATTAATTCATCAAACATTAAGATGATTAAAGGTAACGACTTAACCTTAGCAAAATATTATCAAAATGCATCTTTGTTCGTTTATCCATCATTATATGAAGGTTTTGGTATCCCACCTTTGGAGGCAATGAGTTATGGTTGTCCAGTTGCTTGTAGTAATACTAGTAGTATTCCCGAAGTTGTAGGCAACGCAGCTATTTTATTTGACCCTTATTCTGCAGACTCTATCGGTGAAAGTATTAGAGCTGTGCTTTTTGACCAAAATTTAAAAACATCTTTAATTGCTGAGGGCTTTAATCAAGTTAATAAATTTTCATGGGAAAAGTGTGCAGAAAAAACCTTTGAAGTTTATAAAAAGGTTTTAGAATAAAAATATTTAATTAAATATTTTATAAGCTCTTTTTTTAATTTAGGACTTTTTTACTTAAATGAAATATTTACTTTTAGTAGTTATTCATTTGGAATGTAGCTAAAATGCTTATTATGTTTATATGATTTATTTAACTTTTAAATAACTTAATATTTATTGAATGATTACTAATGCAAATTTTTCCTATAAGAGCAATTTTTTTTAAAAATTATTACCATTGTTCTTAAACTGGTAAGATTGTTTAAAATAGATGATAACATTATAAATATAGCACTTTGAAATATATCCAGGTAAACTAGGTAAATTATAAAAGTATAATAGTTTTGGATGAGGTATAAAAATGTATATGGATAATTTTACTGATGAAATGTGTACTTCTGTAAAAAAATACAAGTATCTGATTGTCTTTGATTAAAATTTAATTAAAATTTATTACTGCACATGAAAATAACTTATAAAAGTATAGATAATTTTTTAATCTTATTTTTAATGATAGCAATAGTTATGCCAACTAGCTTAGCTAAACTATTAATCATACTTGCTTTTTTTTTAATCTCATTAAGAATTATAAAAATTAATAAAATATCATTTGGTAACACTAAAATTATAATTTTAGCTCTTATAACACCTGGTATCATGTTAACAGCATTAAACTCAACACAAGAACTTTTGAGATTTGTAGTGATATTAATACTTCTCTTGGGATTTCCATTTACTGGATTTAGATTTAATAAAAAATTAATTATGAATTTTTGTTCTTTAATTTTAATTTATTTAATTTTTACACAAATATTTATCGGCCTTGAGGTTGATTGGTTAATTTCTTTTAGAGGTACTTGGTATCCTCACGAATATGCCTCTATTTTTGACTGGCAAGCATTTATTAATCTTAGTGAAGATAAATCTATATCAGAAATTATAGGAAAATATAGACTGGGTGGATTATTTTATAATCCAAATGTGCTTGGTATTGTTGTTTTATTATATTTTTTTATATTTGACGCATGTTATTTAAAAAAAGAAAATAAAAATAAATTTATTTATTTATTTATATTTTTAATAGTGCTTTTTTCATTATTTTTAACTTTTTCAAGAACTGCAATTACAGGATTAATAATCTATTATTTTATAAAGAATGTTAATTATAAAAAGTTTTTATTTTTTCGAATTGAAAAAAGATCTCTATTAATTTTGATATTAGTTATATTAATGGTGATTTATATGTTTGAACCTTTGAAAGAGGGATTAATGTCTGCAGGGAGTGGTGGTCAGAAATTTGATATACTAATTAAATACTTAGCATCAGCTGATCCGATATCTATTTTCTTTGGAGGCGTACATGACACTCAATATAGATCGTTTGACGCGGATCTTGGAAATTGGATTGGTGCAGTAGGTTTAGTGGGGATACTAGGCATAATATTCTTTTTGAGAAAAATTGTGATTACTAATAATTTAACCAAACCTTTTGTAATTACATTAATTATTATGTCCATTGGAAATACAGTGCTTTATGGCCTACTTTCAGCAAGTATCGTTTTTTGTTATTTTATAATAATTTCTGATATTGAAAAACAAACTTAAAAATTAAAAAAAATTGAATAATTTAAAAAGAATAATTTGGTTACAATCAATTTTCAGTGAAGAATTTGTGAAGAAATCAGCAGCAGTTAGTCCTGCAGCAAATATTTGGCAATATAATTTCATCAAAAATTTAAAAAAATTAAATATAGAAATTTATTGTGTTGGACACAATTATGAACAAGCGTTTCCTAGTGGAAAACTTTTTGTAAAAGTATTAAAAAAAAATTTAGTAAAAGATATTGAGAATAAATCTTTCAATTATATTAATTTACCATATTTAAGAGATTTTTTGTTAAAAAAAAAATATTATGATTTCTTAAAAAATTTTTATTTCCAAAAAGGAGACGTAATTGTAACCTATAACGATTCATTTATTTCTGATGTCGCTTTAAAAATTAAAACTAATTTCGACGTTGAATGGATTTCAATTGTAGCTGACTTAAAGGCTCCCAATAAAGCAAGTGGATATATTTATTTCAATTGGGAATATTATAAAAAAAATAAAAATAAAAATGCACTACATATTGATGGTGGTGTAAATTCAAAATCATCATATTTGTTAAATAAAAAAAAAAACGAAAAAAAAATTATTTTATATGCAGGAACAATAGGAGGTCATGCGGGCGTTTCTTATTTGATTAATGCTTTTCATCATGTAAAAGATGCCAATGCAGAATTATGGCTTTGTGGAAAAGGTAATTATTTTGAAATTAAGAAATTAGTAGAAAAGGACAATCGTATTAAATTTTTTGGATATGTTTCTAGAACACAACTTGAAGAAAAATGTCGTCAAACTGATATATTTGTTAACCCAAGAAAAACTTATGGTAATGATACAAATTTTCCATCAAAAATCTTATTTTATTTATCTTTCAAAAAACCAATAATTTCAACCAGAAGTGGATTAAGCCCTAAATACAACAGTATTTTATTCCTATTAAATGACGAGAAAATTACCACATTAACAAAAAAAATAGAATTACTACTATCTCTAAACTTAAATAAAAAAAAAGATTTAAAATATAAGATTATAGATTTTAATAAAAAAAATTCATGGGATGCTCACGTAAAAAAATTTATTATTTGGTTAAATAAAAAATTATAATTTTAATAAAATTAAATATTAAAAATGATAAGTATATTTTATATAAAAGTAAGACAACTGTTTAAAAGATTTATATTTTTTATATTTTCTGAAAATTCTAAAATTATTAATATTTTTGTGAGTATTGATATCTTTCTGAGACGCTTAGGTTTCTTAAACGATATTCATAAGGGCAAATTTGAGTATCAAGGCCTAACGTTTTATAATGCAAAAAATGATATTGGTATTGAAGCTTCTATTATCACAAACAATACTTATGAGCCGGAGGTTATTAAAGAAATTAAATCAACTTTGTATAATGAATCAACTTTTATTGATGGAGGTGCTAATATTGGTTTTTTTTCGTTAATTGCCTCAAAAATAGTTGGCCCAAATGGAACAGTGATTGCGTTTGAACCAACACCTTCAACGTTTAGTTATTTAAAAAAAAATATTAATATTAATAATATAAATAATATTATTATAAGTGACAAAGGTTTGTCATCATCTGAAAAACAATTACCCTTTTTGTTAAGCGACAATAATCCAGAGGCAAATTCTATAATATCTAAGGATCATGAAAGTTTCCAAAATGATGATCAGGTAATTAAAATTAGTACAACCACAATAGATAAATTTTGCATTGAAAATAATATTAAAAAGATAGCTTTGATTAAGCTTGATATCGAGGGTCAAGAACTTGAGGCAATTAAGGGGGCTAAAGAAATTCTATCTATAAATAAAAATGTAAAAATAATTTTTGAATTAAACATAGCATTTAGAAAAAATGGAATTGAATTTGCTAAAGAAATTTTCACTGAATTAAATAGATTAAATTTTTTTAATTTTGAAACACTTTTAAATCCAAGAATTTCTATAAAAAACCTTGACAATTCTAAAGACTTAGAATTAATAAAAAAAATAACAAATAGACATAATCTTAATATTTTAGCTTACCGTTAAATTTAGATTATTATTATTTATATATTAAAATAAGTTATTTTGATTTATAAGATTATTTCATTCTTAAATTTGTAAATATATTAATTAATTATGAAATATAAAGATAAAATTATTGAAAATAATAATAAAAAATCATCTGTAATTGGTATAATTGGTCTTGGTTATGTCGGAATTCCACTCTCTTTAAGTTTTGTTAAAGCTGGATTTAAAGTAATAGGGTTTGATATAGATAAAAAAAAAGTTGAACAAATTAAAAAGAAAAAAAGCTATATTTGGTCAATCAGCTCTAAAGATATTAGTAGCGCATTATCAAAAGGTTTCGATGCAACAGTTGATTTTTCTAAAATCAGTTTAGTCGATGTAATCATAATATGTGTTCCTACTCCCTTAACTAAATATGGCCAACCGGAACTTAGTTATCTTATTGGGTCAATAAATTCAATAATACCATATATTAAGAAAGGACAATTGATTTCAGTAGAAAGTACAACTTATCCAGGGACAACAGAGGAAGAAGTAATTCCAAGACTTCAGCAAAAAGGTTTTATAGTAGGTAAAGATATATATGTTTGTTATTCACCTGAAAGGGAAGATCCTGGAAATGAAAGTTATTCAACTAGAACAATACCAAAAATAGTTGGCGCTTTCTCAAAAGATTGTCTTGAAGTGGCATTATCTATATATTCGATTGCAATTAAAAAAGTGATTCCAGTAAGTTCCATTCAGGTTGCTGAGATGACCAAGTTACACGAAAATATTTATAGATTAATTAATATCGGATTAGTAAATGAGATGAAGATGATTTGTAGCAAATTAAAAATTGATATACATGAAGTCATTAAAGCAGCTAGCACAAAACCATTTGGTTTTACACCGTATTATCCAGGTCCTGGTGTAGGAGGTCATTGTATTCCTATTGATCCAAATTATTTAACTTGGAAAGCAAAACAGTTTTCTATTGAAACAAAGTTTATAAATCTTGCTCAGACAATTAATGAAGAAATGCCCAACTGGATATTAGATAAGCTTCTAGAAGAATTAAATTTAAGAGGAAAAATTTTAAATAATTTGAAAGTATTATTCATTGGAATTTCTTACAAAAAAAATGTTGATGATGTGAGAGAGTCACCTGCTATTAAATTAATTAATTTATTTAATGAAAATAAAGCTGAGATTAGTTATCACGATCCTTTCCTTGAGCATTTCAAATTTGATTTTTCAGAAAAAAAACCACAAAAAAGTATAAAGCTTAAACCTAAAAATATTTCTAGTTATGATTTGATAGTAATTGCAACTGACCATGATAATATAGATTATCAATTAATTTACGATAATGCTAAATTGATATTAGATACTAGAGGAAAATACTCTAACGGTGATAAAAAAATTATAAGTGCTTAATAAGATAATTTTGGTTTAAATTAATGAAGAATTACATATTGATTACTGGAGTTGCAGGCAACATTGGAAGTTATTTGGCATTTTCTTTATTGAATAAGAAATATAATGTTATTGGAATTGATAATTTTTTAACTGGAAAAAAAGAAAAATTACCACATAAATCTTATAGGAATTTTAAGTTTGTTTTTGGAGATGTAAATAATAAAAATAAAATTTCTGATATTTTTAGATCTTACAAAATTCAATATATATTTCACTTCGCAGCAGTCGTTGGTGTCCAAAGAACTCAGCAATTTCCTTTAAAAGTAATGAGTGATATGAATGGAATTAAGAATTTACTTGATCTAAGTGTTAAATATAAGATTAAGCGTTTTTTTTATTCTTCCTCTTCAGAAGTTTATGGAGAACCAGTAACACTCCCACTACAAGAAGAGAATTCCCCCTTAAATTCTAGACTTCCATATTCTATTGTAAAAAACGTATCTGAAAATTATGTTAAAATTTTTCAAGAGGAATATAATTTAAATTATACTATATTTAGGTTTTTTAATACATTTGGTCCCAATCAATCAGAAGATTTTGTGATACCAAAATTTGTTAAATTGGCATTAAAAAATTTATCAATTCCAATATATGGAGATGGATTACAAACTAGAACCTTTTTATACATAGATGATAATATTGATACAATAGTTAATTGTTTTGAAAAAAATTTATACATAAATGACATTTTAAATATTGGCTCAAATACAGAATATAAGATTATTGATTTAGCAAAAAAAATTATTAAATTAACAAACTCATCATCTAAATTTAAGTATTTACCAGCATTACCCAGGGGTGATATGAAAAGAAGACAACCTGATAATAGTAAAATGAAAAAAGCTCTGGGAAAAAAATTTTTTAATTTGAATTTAGCACTACAAAAATATATCAATTATCTTAAATGAAAAACATTCTTGCAATTGGAGCACATCCAGATGATATCGAAATATCGTGCCTTGGGTATTTATTAAAAAAAAATAAAGAAAAAAAATCAAAAATATCAGTATTTATTGCTAGCAGTGGGTCTTTAAAAGATCCAACTAGTGGCATTCAAAGAATTAAAGAAAGTGAAAATGCTTTAAAGTGTATAAAGAATTTAAGTTTTAATTACAGAAACCGAAAAGGTATAAAAATTTCTGACTTTGAAAATATTTCTAATAAAATTAGAAAATTAATCTTAAGTATTAATCCTAATGAAATTTTAGTTCATGATCCTAATGATACTCATAACGAACATTCTTTAGTTTATGATATTGTTAAAACTGCCTCAAGAAGATTGGCCATAAATTTGATTAGATATAGATCTATATCATCTTCAAATAATTTTAAAGCAAACTTATATATAGATGTGAAGGACTATTTGGCTTTAAAAAAGAAAAGTTTAAAATTTCACAAATCACAACAATTTCATGAATACTTTAGTGACAAGTATATAGAAAGTTTTCACAATAACTTTTTTGCATACAATAGAGGTATAAAAATATCAGAAGCTTTTTTTGAGGAATTTAGGTTTTTATAATTTTATGATTGAAATTGGGATAAATTGTAAAATTCATGAAAGTGTTCAAATCAATGTTCAAGATGGTAAAATTGATGACAGAACAGTAATTGCTGAAGGTGTAAAAATAGAGGGTAAATATGTCTACATAGGTAAAGAATCTTTTATAAATAGATATGCATACATTGGTGGTGGCTCATTTTTTGATAAAAAAGCAAAATTATTAACGGGCGATTGGTTTCATATGGGGCCAAATTCATTAATTGATATAGCTCAAGGTGTTGAAATTGGGCATGAAGTGGGACTTGGAATTGAAACTAAATTGGTCACACATGGAGCTTATTTAGATTCGTATAATTTAGGATCTCCCCTTCAATGGAAAGGTGTTAAAATTGGAAACAATGTATGGCTTCCAAATGCCTGGGTTAATCCAGGTGTTATTATAGGAAATCAGGTGATTGCCTCTGCTAGATCATTTATTACAAAAAATATTCCAGATAATGTGTTAATCGCAGGTTCTCCTGCTAAGGTAATTAAGCATAATTATTTGCCTAGATTGATCTCTAAAGATCAAAAAAAAATGATAGTTAACAATATTATCCATCAATTTTTTGACAGAAAAGAAATTAAGAACTCAAATGAATATGAAATAAATTTTATTGAAAATAAAGAGATCATTGTTTTTCAACACAAAAATCAAAAAACTTCATTTAATCTTGTAAAAAAAGAAATCTCTGGATCTTGCATCAATAATTCAAATATATTTAAAGATCAATTGAGAAGAAATGGAATAAGGTTTAGATTTATTCAAAATCAAGATAATTGGGAACCTTGGAATTAAAATGAACATAGGAATAATTGGATTTGGTATTATGGGAGAAGGATTATCTCTGTATTTATGTTGTTTTGAACATATCAAAAAAATATATATAAAAACAGGTGAAAAAAAAAAATTTGATAGAAGTATTTTTCTTAAAAAATTAAAAATTAATTGTAGGTTTCTAAAAAAAAACTTCATTGAGGATATGGTTGACAAGATCGTTCTAGTAAATGATTATAAAGAGTTTAATAAATGTTCTATGGTTGTTGAGTCAATTATAGAAAATCTTAAAAGTAAATCTGAATTATTAAAAGATTTATCAGGAAAATTAAATTCAGACATTATCATATCTAGCAATACTTCTTCCTTAACACAAAAACAATTAATTGGCAGCATTAAATACCCAGAAAGATTTTGCTGTATTCATTTTTTTAACCCATTGTGGAATACTAAATATGTAGAATTAATAATTAATGAAAATTTTAACAAAAAAATAATAGAAAAACTCTTTAATTTTTTTAAACTAATTGAAAAAGAAATAATTTATGTAAAAGATGTTAATGGTTTTGCGGTTAATAGAATATTAATACCAATGATAAATGAGTCCATAAAACTAGTCGAAGAAGGAGTGATAAGTAGAGAAGATCTAAATAATATTTTTGAAAAAAATATAGGAATGCCAATGGGACCTTTAAGATTATCAGATTTTATTGGTAATGATACAGTTTTATCTATTATTGAAAATCTAGCTAATGAAAGTAGTAAAAGTATTGTTGTAAGCGAAACATTAAAAAAGATGGTTAAAGATAATTATTTAGGAGATAAAATTGGAAAAGGTTTTAGAAATTCCAAAAAAAGATAATTATTTTAAGAATTACATCACCAGATCTATATCTTAAAAATTTTTATTTAAAATTTAATGGAGTTTTCTACAAAATTAATCATTATATAGTTATAATTAAATTTTTTTTGTATAATTTTTAAAATAATTTTATAGTTAATTTATGAGAATTCTTGTTACTGGTGGACTGGGTTATATTGGATCACACACAATTGTTAAGTTACTTGAAAAGAATTATGAGGTTATTTGTCTTGATAATTTAATTAATTCAGATCTTAGCACAAAAAAAAAAATTACAAAAATAACTAAAAAAAAATTTAAATTTCATAATAAAGATCTAACAAATTTAAATGATTTAAAAAGAATTTTAAAAAGATATGATACAATAGATTGCATTATTCATTTTGCCTCATTAATATATGTTCCGGAGTCATTTGAGAAATCAGTTCAATATTATAGAAATAATTTAACTTCGTTGTTAAATATTGTTGAAATTTCTAAGAAATATAGTTCTAATTTAATATTTTCATCATCATCAACAGTATATGGAAATCCTAAAAAATTTCCAATTACAGAGGATATGCCTTTTGGAATTCCACCTTCACCATACGGTAAATCAAAAAAAATAAGTGAAGAAATACTTATGGATATATCTAAATTAGAAAATTTTAGTATAGCTAGTTTAAGATATTTTAATCCTATTGGCGCTCATGAGTCTGGTTTAATAGGAGAAAGACCTGTGAAAAAACCAATACATATCATGCCCTACATAACACAAACCGGAATAGGTATAAAAAAAAAATTAACTATTTTTGGAAATAATTATAAAACAAAAGATGGAACATGTGTAAGAGATTTTATTCATGTAAATGATGTGGCGGAAGCACACATAAAATGTATTCCTTTTTTAAAAAAAAATGAAAAAAAATATCATAAGTTTAACATAGGAGTTGGGAAAGGTATTTCTGTACTTGAATTGATTGAGCAATTTCAAAAATCAACAGGAATTTTAATCCCAAAAAAATTTGGTAAAAGAAGAAAAGGTGATGTTCCCGAACTATGGGCAAATTGTAAAAAAGCAAAAAAATTGTTAAATTGGTCTGCAAAGTATAACCATGAGGATATGGTTTTATCTGCATGGAATTGGGAAAAAAATTTAAAAAAATGAGAGTTGTTATATCATGGAACGAATTACCAAAATATGCAGCGTACCCTATAAGCGAAATTATTAAAAAAAATCCAAAAATAGAAATTGTTTCAATTAAATCAAAATTACCGATTAAAAATTTAGATAAAATTCTTAATAAAAAAATTCATTGGATAAAAGATCATAAATTGAAGTGGGCTGATATTGGTTTAAAAATTCCAGATATTTATTTTCAAGCTGGATGGTATAAAAAAAGTTTTTCAAGTCTTGGACAAGAAGTAAAAAATAATGGTGGCAAAGTAGTCTTATTGTCTGACAACTCATATAAAAATAACTTAAGACAAAAAATTGGCTCAGTTATTTATAAGATCAAATATTTAAACTATTTTAATGCTACTTGGGTACCAGGATATCTGGGAGTCAAACTAATGAAATCTTTTGGAGTTCCAAAACAAGAGATATTTCAAGGTTTATATTGCTCAAATCAAAAATTATTTAAAAAAGGGAAAACTATTAGTAAAAGACAAAAAACATTTTTATTTGTTGGGCAATTAATTAAAGGAAAAGGTTTAATAGAACTTTTAAACAGTTTTAAAATTTTTTTAAAGATTAATAAAAACTGGAAGTTAATTATAGTTGGTAAAGGTCCTTTAAGAAAATTAATTCCTAAGCATAACAATATAAAATATTTAGGTTTTCAAAAACCAGAAGAAATTGCAAAGTTAATGCAAAAATCAAGATTTTTAGTTCTACCAACTCATCTTGATCAATGGCCCCTAGTTGTAAATGAAGCAACATTAAGTGGTTGTGGTTTGATTATAACAGATGTCGTAGGTAATTTGCCTGAGTTTTCTAATAGTAAAAATTCTATTATATCTAAAGTATCCTCAGAGAAATCTTTATTATCTTCACTTGTAAAGGCCTCAAAATTACCAGATGTAAAACTTGAAAAAATGTACAAAGAAAGCCTTAGGTTATCATCTAAATATGTAATTTCTAATTGGGTAAAAAATTATTACAATATAATTAACTATTTAAAGAATTAAAAATCAAAATGTTAAAAGAATTATTTTTTAAATTAAGATTAATATATACTTCATTATTACAAATTTTTAATGATTAAAAAAAAATATGTACTTGTTATTGATGCTTCAAGAAATAGATCAGGGGGTGCAATTGTTTATATAAAAAATTTCATTAAAAACTTAAATATTAATTCAACTGAAATTGAAAAGGTTATATTATTCTCATATAAAGGTTTATTAAAACAAATTTCAAATCGTCCCTTTCTTACTAAACTTAGTCATCCCTTTTTAGAAAAAAATGTTTTACTTCAGATTATTTGGCAAATATTTTGCCTACCTTTTTTTTTAAAAAAAAAAAATAATAATATTTTATTTAGCACAGACTCAACTTCTTTTTGTAAGCATGAACTATCTATAGTTTTTAATCAAGATATTTTAAGTTTCGATCACAAAGCATTAAAGCAAACTCCTTTTGGACTAGATAAAATCCGACTTTATATAATAAAGCTAGTACAAATTTGGGCAATGAATAATGCTAGTAAAATAATTTATTTAAGTAAATTCAGTAAAGAAATTATTTCAAAAAGTTTAAATAAAAAAAAAAATTATGAAATAATTTATCATGGAATTGATAAAAAATTATTAAAATATGGAAAAAAAAAAATAAAAGATTTTCCTTGGGATTATAATAAAAAAAAAAAATTAAGTTAATATATGTCTCTCCTTTAGATCATTATAAAAACCAATCAACAGTAGCAAAAGCCTATTCTAGACTAAAAAAAAAATATAGTAACTTAGAAATTAAATTTATTGGAAATTATAAACATAATTTAAAATTATATAATAGCATAATAAATGAAAATTACTTTATTAATAAAAAAAATTTTGTTGGTAAGTTAAATCACAAGAAAGTTTTAAGCTATATATATGAATCAGATATATTTATATTTGCATCAAGTGCAGAAACTTTTGGAATTACTTTATTGGAGGGAATGGCGCTAGGTATGCCAATAGTATGTTCTAGAAAAAGTAGTTTACCTGAAATTTTGAAAGATGGTGGAATTTATTTCAATCCAAATAACGATTACGAATTATCCAATCAAATTGAAAGATTTATAAAAGATAAAAAATTTCGAAAGAAAAAATCAAAAAAAGCATTTAATATGTCTTTAAGGTATAATTGGAAAAATAATGTAGAACAGTTTTGTAATTTAGTTAACAAATTATCAAAATGATTATATAGATTTACTAATTAGTAAAAAATATTTAATAGGATTATTCAAAACAATTTATGGAAAGCTCAAAAAGAATATGTTCGAGATGTATAATGGACAGTTCAGATCCAAATATAAAATTTGATGAAAATAATATTTGCGATTATTGCCTAAATTTTGAAAAAAATATCAAACCTTCATGGAGTAATACGTTGCAAAATAATCAAATATTAAGTCAAATTTCAAACAACATTCGATTAGAAGGAAAAAACAAAGATTTTGATTGTATTATAGGATTAAGTGGTGGTCTTGATAGTTCTTATGCAGCTTATGTTGCAAAAGAAAAAATGGGCTTAAGACCATTATTTTTTCATGTAGATGCGGGATGGAATACTGATCAAGCTGTTGGAAATATTGAAAAATTAATAAATGGCCTCAATTCAGATTTATATACTGAAGTTGCTAATTGGGATCAGGTAAAAAGAATGCAGGTTGCTTTTTTACGATCAGGTATTCCAGATCAAGATTTAGTACAGGATGCTGTTTTTTTTTCAGAATTATATAAATTTGCAAAAAAAAATAATGTAAAATATGTATTAACAGGCTCCAATTACTCAACAGAATGTTGTGTTGAGCCAGAAGAATGGGGTGGCTACGTTGGAATCGATAAGATGTTGTTTCAAAGTGTTTGGAATTTGCATGGAGATGGAAAACCTAATTATTTGCCTCTAGTAGATATAATGGTATCAAAAATATGGTATCAAAAAATTTTGGGTATGAAAGTTATCTATCCCCTTAACATGGTAAGCTACATAAAGAAAAATGCAGAAAAAGAACTAAATAACAAATTTGGGTGGCAGCCTTTTAAACATAAACACCATGAATCTAGATTTACTAGGTTTTATGAGGATTATTGGCTTCCAAGACGTTTTGGTTTTGAAAAACGTAGAGCACATTTT
>CERI01065052.1_pt1 | contig 23080 bp, 19 predicted proteins | sample 350261 | NCBI WGS metagenome assembly CERI01 (sample SAMEA2620979, study PRJEB7988) | marine metagenome | isolation source: saline water (ENVO:00002010), including
ACCAGCAACAGAACCACCAGCAACAGAACCACCACAAACAGAACCTCCACAAGCAGAACCACCACAAACAGAACCTCCACAAACAGAAGAACCAGCAACAAAAGAACCAGCAACAAAAGAACCAGCAACAGAACCACCACAAACAGAACCTCCACAAACAGAACCACCACAAACAGAAGAACCAGCAACAGAAGAACCAGCAACAGAAGAACCAGCAACAAAAGAACCAACAACAGAACAACCAGCAACACAAGAACCAATACCAAAAAAAATAACATTTACAAGAAAAGCAAAAACTAAAGATTCTGGAACTAGAACAACTAAAAAGATTGCTGCAACTTCAAGTTTGCCATTATTAGAAGAAGACATAATAGAAATTGAAAATTTAAAACAACAAATACCAGAAAAAGTAAATATAAAATTAAAAGCTTCTTCTTATTATTTAAATAATAGAGAGATATTTATTAATTTTATTAATTCTTTACTTGAACCATATAAAAAAGAGATTGAAAAAGAAATGGCAAATTATAGTTGTGATGGAAAAGACGGAGAATTTTCATTATTAACTCATCAGAGCATTGTAAGAGATTATATTAATTTAGTAGCACCATACAGAGGATTACTTTTATACCATGGACTAGGATCAGGAAAAACATGCTCTTCAATAGCTATAGCCGAAGGTTTAAAAACAGATAAAGAAGTAATAATAATGCTACCAGCTTCATTAGAAACAAATTACAGACAAGAGCTAAAAAAATGTGGAGATGATTTGTTTAAAAAAACACAACATTGGGAATTTATAGATACCACATCTAATAAAAAGTTAATTGCACCACTCGCTAATATTTTGTCATTACCAGAAGATTTTATAATAACAAATAAAGGAGCTTGGTTTATAAATAAAGATAAACCAGCAAATTATAATTTATTATCACCATTACAAGTTGCTAGTCTAAATAAACAGGTAGATAAAATGATTGCAAATAAATATACATTTTTAAGATATAATGGTCTTAGACAAAGAATGATAGATGAATTAGTAGCCAACGCTGGAGGTAATCCTTTTGATAATAAAGTGATAATTATTGATGAAGCCCATAATTTAATAAGTAAAATAGTTAATCAATTAAATAAAAAAAGTTCATTATTTTTCCAAATTTATAATTATTTAAAAAGTGCAAAAAATGCAAGAATAGTTATGCTTACTGGAACTCCGGTAATTAATTATCCAAATGAAATAGGAATTATGATGAATATATTAAGAGGTAATATTTCAACATGGAATTTAAAATTAATTAATGAAGGAAAATTTAAATTAACCCAAGAATCGCTTGTAGAATTATTAAAAGTGAGTTTACAAACTAAATCTATTTTTGATTATGTTAAATTTAAATCAAGTCCTGAACCAACATTAACTATAACAAAAAATCCATTTGGATTTTCAAGAATAGATGAAAATGGAGAATATAAAGGAGTTATAAGAAGTGAAAGTGGCGAGATAGATGATTTAACATTTATTAATCAAATAAGTGATGTATTATTAACAAAAGGAATTAAAATTGAACCCAATTCTTTAGTTGAAACTGAAAATAAATGTCTACCGGATGGCAAAGATGATTTCAACTCTTATTTTATTGATATTAAAAAAATTAGTAAAAATATAACTATGAAAAATATGGATTTATTCAAAAGAAGAATACTTGGTTTAGTCTCGTATTTTCCAGATATAGAATTTTTATTACCTAAATTTGATAAAGGTACTGATTTCCAGATTATTTTAGTACCAATGAGTGATTATCAATTTGGAATTTATGAAGAAGCAAGAGTTCAAGAGAGAAAAATAGAAAGAAATAATGCAAAAAAGAAAGCTCAGGCAAATCAAGTTAATAAATTATATGATGAATCTGTATCAACTTATAGGGTTTTTTCAAGAGCTTGCTGTAATTTTGTCTTTCCAAAAGAGTCTATTCCAAGACCTTTACCTAATGATGGTAAAAGCTTGTCCACTGAAATAATGGAAGAAGCAAATGAAGACTTATTAGATGCCGAAGAACCAATGGATACAGCAGATATTTCCACTGGACCTATTGAAACATCAGATAAAACTGATGATTCAGGACCATCTGATAAATTAAAAAAGAGAAAAGCTACATTACAATATAAATTAAGAATACAAGAAGTAGTTAGAAAATTAAGAGATAGAAAAGATGAATTTTTAATTCCATCAGCATTAGAAATCTTTAGTCCCAAATTTTTAAATATATTAAGTCGTGTACTAGATGACAAATATAAAGGTCTTCACCTTATATATAGTCAATTTAGAAGTTTAGAAGGAATTGGAATTATGGCCTTGGTTTTAGAAGCTAATGGATTTGCACAATTTAAAGTTAGCAAAGTAGAAAGTGGCTGGAAAATAAATATTAAACCAGAAGATATCTCAAAACCAAAATATATTTTATATACAGGAACTGAAAATGTGGAGGAAAAAGAAATAATGAGAGATATATTTAATAGTAATTGGAAAAATTTACCAATAAATTTACAGAGGGAATTACGGGCTATAAATGAAAATAATTATTTTGGCGAAATTGTAAAAGTTATTATGATTACAGCTTCTGGAGCTGAAGGAATTTCTTTAAGTAATGTAAGATATGTTCATATTACAGAACCTTATTGGCATCCAGTAAGAATAGAGCAAGTTATAGGAAGAGCTAGAAGAATTTGTAGTCATAATAGATTGGAAAAAGAATTCCAAACAGTTGCTGTATTTCTTTATTTAATGGAGTTAACTGAAAAACAATATGAAGTAGCATCCAGAGAATTAAAATTACAGGATCAAAGTAAATTAAATAAAACAGAATATATGAAATATAAATCAGTTGATAATCCTGCTCTAACAAGTGATCAGGCTCTTTTTGAAATTTCAAACATTAAACAAAAAATTAATTATAATTTACTTCAAAATTTAAAAGAAGCGTCAATAGATTGTAATATTCATAATAAAGTAGGTACACCAAATGAATTGAAATGCTTTTCTTTTGGATCAGTTAAACCTTATAAATTTGCATATAGTCCTCAAATAGAAGGTGATGAAAAAGATGAAACAATAAATATGAATAAAAAAGAAGAGAAAGTAAAAATTAAAAAAGTAAAATTAGAAGGAAAAGATTATGCATTCCAAGAGCCGGATAAAGAAAAAGGAGTAAATAAAGATGGATTAATTGAAACACCTATATTTACAATTGAAAGTATTAAAACTGCACAGCCAGTGCAAATTGGTATATTATATTTTAATGAAGATTTAAAAGCAAAAAACTTCAAATTTTTCGGAAGATAATTCCAAATTCTTTAAGTTGATTTTTTTAATTATATTTTTATTGTTTAATGATAGAATTTATAATTTTTAACTGAGAAACAATAGTATCTTGATTTTGAATAGCTAATTGTTGATTTTTGTTAATAATATCTAATAAATTTAATATTCTTTTATTGATATCTTCTTTAACTTCTTCTTTAATTTCTTCTTTAACCTCTTCTTTAATACCTAAGGTTATATTAGAATCTAAATTGGTTTTTAAATTGGTAAAAGTTACCTTTTTTGAAGGATTTACTGTTTCTATTTTCATATCTGCAAGTGATTGTTTCATTTCATATTCACGAGATGCGATTATTGTATTTAATTTGGTATTTAATTCTTCTCCACTTAAAGGTTTATCTTCTTGGTCATTAAAACTAATATCAGTAGGTTGTTTATGTTTAGTTAATTCCATAATTTCTTCTTTTCTATTATTAAATTCATTATTAATATCTATTGAAACTTCTTCCAATGGTTTTTTAATACTTTTTGATGAAAAAAATTTAATTTTTTCTGCCATTTTAGAGAGCACTAACTTATTTTTTTCTTTTAATGATAAATTTGAAAAAATAGAAATTTCTTCAAATAATTTTTCGTAAATATTTTGAATTCTATCAAAATAATTATTTGGAATCCCAATAAATGCATTAGCATCCATTAACATTTGCCAAATAAATTCTTTGTTTTCTTGACTAATAAAAGTATCACTCATAAATACAAAATTATAAAAATTATAAAAAATATATTTTTATATTTTTTATATTATTAATTAATTAAATATATTATAAATTAATTAAAATAAACTTTTCTTAGTTTTTCCATTTCTTTATCAGGTATTCTATTAATAAAAATATTTGGAAATTTATTAGATTTTAATAATTCAGATATTACATATAAAACATATATTCCACATTCAGTATTTTTCTTTTGATGTTCCGTTTTATTAACAATTTCATCTAATTCAATTCCTAAATTTTTAGCTTGTCCTTTTATTCTTTTAATAAATTTAGTTATTTCAGTAGGAGTTTTATCAGCATTACTATCAAAATAATATATAAATTTAAGATGTATATTAATAAATAAACATATCCAATGAGCGCCTCCTAAATAGTGTGGATCTGTATTAAATATAATACCAATTTTTGTTATGCCATTATCTATATATTTTTTTAAATTAAAATTACATAATTCATTCCAAACACATTGTCCAAACATTTTTTTATGATCAAAATCAATAGGAGATGGTCCTATAAATTTAAAATTTTTATAAGTTTTTTCATATTGATTCATAACATTATTTATATCTAAACTATTTAACCAAGTATTAGGGTCTTCTTTCCATGTTGGTGGCGCGCTTGGTGCAAATGTATTATCAAAAAAATCTTTACTTATATTATTTTTTATAAATTGTTGATTTAACCAACATCTTTCATTTGAACAAGTACTGTTAAGATTTTCCTTTAATTTTTCCCAGATAATTTTTGGTTCGTTTGATGAAATTTTTTTATTAGGATATTTTTCATTCCATAAATTTTTTAACTTGTAAATTGATTTTGTTGAATAACAGGTAAATGATAATTTTTTATTAGGACTACAATTTAGTTTTTTAAATTTTTTTATTTTTTTTGATGTTTTTATTTTTTTTGACAATTTTAAACTTTTTGATTTCTTATTATTTAATGTTCTGTTTAGATTTGTTTTATCGTTTCTTCTTTTTTTGGTAGTCATTATTATATATTTAGATTCTTTTTTACACCCTTGGTTTTAAATTTTGCATCTTTTATATTAACTTTTTTCTTTTGTGGTATAATTTTTTCACTTTCATCAAGATTAATTTTTTTAACGAAATTGTTTAAATTAGCTTTCTCTTTAGGTTTTATCATTAAATTATTTAAATTTTCTTCTAAATTTTTATTTTCATTTTCTAAACCGTTTTCATTTTCTTCTAAATTTTTATTTTCATTTTCTAAACAATTTTCTTTAAAACTTAAATCTAAATATTCTTCTTGAAGAATATCTTTTTGATCTAAATTTTTAAGATAATATATTATTTCTGTAGCATATTCAAAATATAAAGATTTTATAAAATTATTAGGATATTCACCTTTTCCCATATCTTTTGTTATTTGATTAATTCTTTTTTTATAAAATTTGATCTCTTTTTCCATATTATTTTTATTTTCAATATTAGTATTTATTTTTGCTGGATTTAAAAGATATTTTAATGTTATTTCATTTATATATTCATTATTCATAATATATAAATAAGCGATTAGTTATCTTTCATATTCTGACGAGTAGATGAATTAAATAATTTATTTCCTAAATTAATTGGAGGTGGAATAAAATCATGATTATAATCTATATTAGGTAATTTTACAAATAATTCACTATCTCCAGATGGTATAAATTCTTTTGCTGGATTTCTTCCTAATGAAGTATACATATTTTTTAATTCAGATTCTTTGTTTATATTTATAATATAATCTCTTGAAGACTTCGTTAGAGTATTTGAATTACTGTTATATGCCAAAACATGTGACATACAATTATAAGGTGGTAAAGAGCTCTCATAAGGTAATTTAAATAATGTACTTTCAGGTCTAGGATTTACTAAAACATCTAGATTTCCTACCGCCATATTATGTTTAAACATTCTATCATTAATTTCATTAACTAAAGTATGTTGATGTTGAATACAATTTTGAAAATTACTCATATATATACTGTTATAATAAAACAAATCTAAAGATTAAATTAATTAATAAATTATATGTGTGGGATTTTTGCCTTGTTTAATTATTCCGATCATAATTTACCTGAAAATTATATAGGTGAACAAAGTCAAAAGGCACAACATAGAGGTCCTGATAGTTATAAAATTTCCCAAGAAAATAATATTTTTTTAGCTTTTTATAGATTAGCTATCAATGGATTAGATAAAAGATCTAATCAACCATTAAAATATAATAATAAAGTACTAATTTGTAATGGAGAAATTTATAATTATAAAAAATTATATGAAATAATTAAGGTATTAGGAATAAGTAATTCAGATTGTGAAATAATTATTCATTTATATGAAAAATATGGTATAGATTATACTGTTAATGCTCTTGATGGTGTGTTTTCTTTTATTTTACTAGACTATGAAATAGGAAAGGCATTTGTTTCAAGAGATCCATTTGGAGTTAGGCCTTTATTTATGTTATGTGCAAAGGATGATAAAGAAAATAATTTAATTGGATTTGCTTCAGAAGTAAAACAGTTACATGAATTTACTAAAAATCATGATGATTTTAGTTTTAAAGGAGAAGACTTGGATGTAAATCCATTTTTACCTGGACAATATTTAATTTTATCAATGAACAATAATAAATGGTATATTGAAAATATAGTTAATTATTTTTCATTTGGATTATCTAGAATTAATCCAAGTAATGATGAAATAAATGAAGAAGTTATAACATCTAATATTCATGATATTTTCTGTGAAGCTATTTATAAAAGAGTAACTACAAGTGATCGTCCTATTGCTTGCCTATTATCAGGAGGATTAGACAGCAGTATTGTTGCTGCTTTAGTTAGTAGAATTTATGATAAACCACTACAAACATTTAGTATAGGTCTTGAAGGTTCTGAGGACTTAAAATATGCTAGAATGGTAGCAGAATACATTAAATCTGAACATACAGAAGTAATAGTATCAGATGATGATTTTTTTGCATTTATTCCAAATGTTATTGAAAAAATAGAAAGTTATGATACTACAACAGTAAGAGCAAGCGTTGGCAATTTATTAATAGCTCAATATATATCTGAAACATCAGATGCTAAAGTAATATTTAATGGTGATGGCAGTGATGAATTAATGGGAGGATATCTTTATATGAATCATGCTTTTGATGCTTTAGAATTTGATAAAGAATGTAAAAGACTATTAAAAGATATTCATTATTTTGATGTTTTAAGATCAGATAGATCCATTTCAACACAAGGACTAGAACCTAGAACACCATTTTTAGATAGAGATTTTGTAACATATTATTTATCAATTCCAGTACAATATAGATATGAAAAAAATCAAATTCAAGAAAAATATTTATTTAGAAAAGCATTTGACAAAGGTTATCTCCCTGATGAAATTCTATGGAGAAAAAAAGAGGCATTTAGTGATGGTGTTAGTAGCAAAGATAGATCTTGGTATAAAATAATTGAAGAATTAGTACAAAGTCAAAAAAATGTAAAGTTTGATATAAATAAAACTTATGATCATAATATTCCAGATTCAATAGAAAAACTTTACTATAGAACATTATTTGATAATATTTATGAAAATCAAAATCATTTAATTCCCTATTTTTGGATGCCAAAATATATAGATGCATCTGATGCCAGTGCTAGGAGTTTAGATATTTATTAACCTAGTATTTTTTTAGATTTATTTTTTTTAGATTTATTTTTTTTAGATTTAGACTTAGTTTCCAAAAATATTTTTAACTTATTTAATATATTTTTACCATTATCATTATGATTTATATTATTATTATATTTGAATTCATTAATATCATATTTATTAAAAAAATTATGTAAATAATTATCAAAAGATTTTAAATCCAAATCATCATCAATATTTTCAATGTATCTACTAGCTAAAACATTTATGGGTATTGAAATTTTATATGGTTCTACGTTTATATAATAAACATTAGATTTATCCATTTCTGGATGATATACATCATCTATAAAACATATTTTTGTATTAAAAGGAAAATTAGTAGAATTAAAAAAATCATCAACTGTTTTTTCATGTGTTGTTCTAGTTGGTTCAGTTATAACTCCATTTGTTTTATAGGCACCAATATGCTTATCAAATAGTTTAAAATTCATTTTTTTATCAAGGTATTCACAAATTTTTGCTGCCCATTCTTTAGGACCTTGATTATTAGTATATAAGCAAACTTTATATAATTCTTTTTTAATTTTCTTTTGTTTTAAAAAAATCAAAATAGGTATTAAGTGTGGACGAAAATATTCAGGATACAAATTCAAAATTTTAAAAAATTCTCTCTTTGATAATTTTTTATTATTTAATTTTTCAATTGCATCACAAAATACTCCTAATTGAACAAAGCATCCTAATGTTTCATCAAAATCAAATACTACTACTTTATTTATTTTGTTTTTCATATAGTTATGATAAGATAAAAAAATTAACAAAATTATTACTGCTACTACTATTATTAATAAAGGCAATATATTCCAAATATTTAGATTTTTGTTATTTTCTTTTATATATTTTAATATACTTTTTAACATATATAATTTGTAAATAATTTAATTATATGAAATTACTTTACCTAATTATCTATTATAAACTATATTTGGCTGTATTTCCCATTCAGAATACAGCATAGCTTTTGAAGTAGGCCGCTCTAATTCTAGTAATTGTTTTAATGCTTCCATTCTTTTCTCTCTAGGTTTTAATTTTGGATTACTTTTTTGAATTTGTCTAGATATTTGTTTCCATCTCCATTCAAATTTTAATGCTTCATTATATGATGGAAAATTTTCAACAAAACAATAATATGTCCATATTTCACCTGCAATAACTTTATTTGATGTTGCCGTAGCACCACCTTTTATTTCTTTATTATGTTGTCTTATTCTTTTATCTAGGTTTACTGTAGCGCCAATATAAGTTGATCCATTTGTTGATTCTATAAAATATACATAAGCCATTTATATTTTATAAATTTATAAGTTTATATTAGTTAATATAACTTAATATAAGTTAAATTAAATTATCTTATTTTAATCTACTTCTTCAATACTTGGACCACTATTAGTTACTTCTTCAGTTGGCATTCCTCCTGGCGGCATTCCTCCTGGCATTCCTCCTGGTGGCATTCCTCCTGGCATTCCTCCTGGTGGCATTCCTTCTGGCATTCCTCCTGGCATCCCTCCACCTAATTTACTCATAAGTCCATTACATTTTTCTTCTACTTCTTTCTTTTTATCATCATATTCATCTTTTGATGCAAATTGATTACTTTCAATCCATTTAAGAGTTTCCTCAAGTGTCTCAGTAACATCTTTTAAGTCCTCTTCAGAAACCATAGTCTTTGTTTTTTCATCACTTAACATTCCTTTCATTGAAAAACAATAGCCTTCTAATCCATTTTTAGCTTCAATTCTTAGTTTAAATTCCTCATCTTCTTTAGCATAATTTTCAGCATCTGCTGTCATTCTCTCAACATCCTCTTTTGAAAGTCTAGATTTATCATTAGTAATAGTAACATTACTTGTTTTTCCAGTAGATTTTTCAATTGCACTTACATTTAAAATTCCATTAGCATCAATATCAAATGAAACTTCAATCTGAGGTACACCTCTAGGCATCGGTGGAATATCAGATAGAGTAAACTCTCCTAATTTATTATTATCTTTTGTTCTTGCACGCTCTCCTTCAAATACTTGAATTGTTACTGCTGGTTGATTATCACTATAGGTTGAAAATGTTTGTGATTTTTTAGTTGGAACTGTACTATTTCTAGGAATTAGAACCGTCATTACTTCTCCAGAAGTTTCAAGACCAAGTGAAAGTGGCGTTACATCAAGTAAAAGAAGATCATCAAGTTTAGATGAACTATTACCAGAAAGAATTGATGCTTGAACTGCAGCTCCATAAGCGACAGCTTCATCCGGATTAATAGATTTGGATGGTTCTTTTCCATTGAAAAAATCAGATAGCAACTGTTGAACTTTTGGAATACGTGTTGATCCTCCAACTAAAACGATTTCATGAACCTGATTTTTGGACATTTTAGCATCTTTTAATACTTTTTCAACTGGATCCATAGTACTTCTAAATAGATCCATACAAAGTTCCTCAAAACGTGCTCTAGTAATAGATGAAAAAAAGTCTTTCCCATCAAAAAGAGAATCTATTTCTAAAGAAGTTTGAGTAGAGGATGATAAACTTCTTTTGGCTCTTTCGCATGCTGTTCTAAGTCTTCTTAAAGCTCTTGGATTATCGCTTATATCAGCTTTCTGTTTTCTTTTAAATTCATTCATAAAATGAGATACAAGTCTATTATCAAAATCCTCGCCACCTAAATGTGTATCACCAGCGGTAGCTTTTACTTCAAAAATTCCTTCTTCAAGTGTTAATAATGAAACATCAAAGGTACCCAAATGTTAACGTATTGATGACTAATCAATACTTCTGTATATTTCTATACAGTTCAGACTATATCTTATCAAATACTAGCTTTTATTTTTTTTATTTTTTTTATTTTTTTTATTTTTATTCATAATGAATTTTTCCAATATTTTTTAACTATTTTATCTAGTTCTTTAATATAATTTTTTGGAAATATTACTATGAAATTCTTATATATATTTTTTTCAGAATCTAAATATTGATTTACTCCTTTAATTTTACTATTCCATTTACCATTATTAATTTGTTCTCTATGCCAAATATGATTGTCTTTTATTTCAATTAATAGATTTAGTTTTGGTATTGCAAAATCTATTTTATATTTACAGTTTTTATCTTTAAATGTATAGTCTATTTTTGGTCCATTTATTAAATAAATTTTTTTTTCGTTACAATATCTTATAAATTTTAATTCAAACTTTGATTGATACATAATTTTCTCTTTTGATAAATTTTCATAACTCCTTAGTTTAAAGATATTGTTTGTTAAATTACAATCTTTACATAATGATTTTATCTTATTTTTATGACTATGCAAATCTTTTGATAAAAACTCTGTATCACAATTATCACATAAAAGTGTAATATTGTGTATTTTTTCAAGACAATTTCTAGATTGAGAATATAAATATGGACAAAATCGGCTTTGATTACTAATACTTACAATTGGATAGTAAATAAAATCATTATCCATTTCAAATTTCTTATTTTGTATAAATTTAATCTTGTTTTTTATATAATCAAATTCTTCATTTGTCATATTTCTTCTGAAATAATTATCTTTAAAATCATCATCATATTCTTCAAAAGCTTTTTTATCCATAATTAATTTATTCTCAAGTGTTATAACATCTTTTATATTATTAGACTTTTTTGGTTTACCATTACAATTTAACATATACTTAGATTGTTGATTTCTTTTATACTCATCTAGTTCTTTACATATTCGGCATCTTGTTATATTTCTGTTTATTTTTCTTAGTATGTTATTGAGTGCTACTTTATGTATAGCTTCACAAGTAAGACATTTATATTTAAGTAAAAAATGATTATTTTTTGTTATAATTTCGTCTTTGTAAAAAAATCTATATATTGGTATACCAGTATTAGAATACTTATGAATTATCTTATCAATAGTAAAATCTGATGTATCAAATTCTTTTGTATCATATTTTTCTTTTGAACACTCAATACAAATTAAGTTTTTTTTTAGGAGATCAATATTTTTATAATCCATTTAGATTATAAATAGTTATTTTTATTTATGATATTATTTTTAATACCATTTTTATTTTTAATTTTTTTTTGGTGCTAGTATTTGACTGCGGCGCAATTAGTCGTTGAACCTTATCTGATAAACAGATCTTGGCTGCTGATTGTCTAATATATTAAATTTATCAAACCTTCGTAATTAAATTACTGTGGTATTTAATACTTTAAGAGTTTCCAGCAATTCACCGCATTTTTTTTACTTGGAGGCAGTACCCGAATTAATAACAGGAAATTTGTTTACCACCAAGATCAAAAATTAAAACATTTCTTTCTTCTTCTGACTTTTTATCCAGTCCATATGCTATTGCTGCAGCAGTAGGTTCATTAATTATTCTAAGTACATTTAGACCAGCTATAGTTCCAGCATCTTTGGTAGCTGAACGCTGTGAATCATTAAAATACGCAGGTACAGTAATAACAGCATCTGTTACAGTGTCTCCTAAATAAGATTCAGCTACTTCTTTCATTTTAACTAAAATCATAGATGAAATTTCTTCTGGCAAGAACTGTTTTTTCTCACTTTTGAAATCAACTTCAATTGCTGGTTTATCACCATCTTTTGGAAATACTTTAAATGGAAAATGTTTAATATCAGATTGTGTAGCAGTATCAGAAAATCGTCTACCAATTAATCGTTTAGCATCAAATACGGTATTCATAGGATTAGCCGCGGCCTGATTTTTTGCAGCATCACCAATTAAACGTTCTCCATCTGTGAAAGCTACATAAGATGGCGTTGTTCTATTGCCTTGGTCATTTGCAATTATTTCTATTCTGTCATTTTGCCAGATACCTACACAAGAATATGTGGTACCAAGATCAATGCCTATAGCCGTTCTTTTCTTTTCCTCAGACATTTAAAAAAATTAAATTTATAACTTTAAATGTATTTTTAAAATTAATAAAATATATATAAAATTTAATGGAGGGAAATAAAATAAAAAAATTTTTTAGATATCAATATTCGTTTTTTTTGGTACCTATTATTTTTATATTATTCTTAATTTCTGATAAAAAGAATAGATATATTTATCAATATCTTTTATTTCTTATTGGGGTTATTGGAATAATCATAACTATAATAGCAAGGAAAAACTTTATACCTCTATATACATTTTTATATATATTTTTACATTTACCTACTTTTATTTGGGTGTTCTATGATTATAAAAATAATTTAAAAATTAATATAAATATTTTAATTCTATTTTTTATTATAAATTTAGGGTTTTTTTATATACCATTACCGAAATGGCCATATTCAGGTGTAACAAAAACAGATATGATAAAAGTATTTAATTTTGTAAATATTCTATATATTTTGTTATTTTATTTAATTAAAAAATAATATATAAATAATAACTTAATAGTAAATTATTTATAAATGGACAAATTAGTAAATAATTATGAGAGAGATGGATATATTATATTAAAAAAATGTATAAGTAAAAAAGAATGCAATATATTTCTCAAAACTGAAATTGATAAGCAAATTAAAAAAGAAAAAATAATAGCAAAAAATAAAAAAACATTTAGAAATAGAAAAGAGCTAATAATAAGTAACAAAGATTTATCTTGTCCTCTTTCAAAAAAATACGTAAACTGGGCAACTTTTTTTAACAATACCATGTTACATGATTTTTTAAATAAAATTCATAGAAATAGATGGAAATTTTCTTCAAGTGACCTTGGTTGGATTCATTTTAGATTTCCTTTTTATAAATCTTTAAAATTAGTTCCTTGTAATAATTGGCATTTAGATGGAATGAAAAATTCAAAGTTTATAAATTATAATCAAGGAGAGATAATTTTACCAATGATTACAAAAGTAAGTAAATTTGGAGGTGGAACTATAATAGTTAAAGATTCACATAAACATATAAATAATTATATTCATAGTTGTAAGAAATGTGATATTTTTACAAAAATTAATGAATTATCCAATAAACTTGAAAAAATAGAAATATTAGGTGATGAAGGAGATATATTAATTATGAATCCTTTTTTAATTCATGGTTCATCTTTTTGCAATAAAAAAAATAGGATAAGAGTTCTTTTTAATACATGTATAGAGTATAAATAATATTTTTATTTTATTTTTTTTTTAAAAATTGAAAAAATAAAATATTGTTATGATGTTTTAAAAAAATGAGGCACCCAAAGTATCCCGCACCAGATCCATCAGTAACTTCGCTTATTGGCTATGTTGAAAAATATCTAAAAAAATCTGATGCTGATAGTTATATTCTCCTAGATTATATTGAAAATTGTCCAAAATTTACGGATAAGTCGGTAATTGATAATGAAGGAATCTGGGCAGATAAATCAGATATTACTGAAGATGAACTGAAAAAAAGGAAAATTTGGAAAAATAATAAACTAGTTACTCTTGATAATACTAATATTAAGTTTATTAATGGAAAGCCGCAAACTCCTGTAGTAATTGGTATTCGTGGGCGTGGACTACTAGGAAAATTTGGTCCTAATCATGCTGCAGATCCAATTGTTACTAGGTATAATAAAAATACAGGCGATCTTGAATTTGTTGCTGGACTAAGGAGTGATACAAATCCGCCGCAATGGTGCATTCCAGGCGGAATGGTAGATGAAGGAGAGTCTGTTTCAGCTACTCTTAAAAGGGAATTTCAGGAAGAAGTTGCAAGTACTTGTGAACAAAATATTTTAGATCAAGTATTTAAGGATGGAAAGGTAATTTATGCAGGTCCTACATACGGGGACCCAAGAACTACAGATGAAGCTTGGATTGAAACATATGTAGTACATTATCATATTGAAAATGATATTAGCGAAAAGATTCCTCTAACTAAACAGGAAGGAGAAAATCGGGCAGTAGCATGGATTAGTTGTAAAACAGCAAATCTATATGGTGATCATAAAAAATTTGTTAATATGGTAGCTGCAAATATGTGGTATAAAAAATTTTATAGGGTGAGACCAAATTCTAAGGGTGCTGTTAAAATTGCTACATGTATTTTTACAGTATTTGCTGTATTTATTGTTTGGGCATTGATTGCATACGCGATGTCATTTCAATAAATTTAAAATAATATAAAATAAAAAATAATATAAAATAATTTGAAAAAAAAACTTGATTTATGAAATAACATCTAATGCATATAAAATAATTTTTTCTTGATCTGATAATTTTTGAAATATAAGATTTTCATCAAGATTAATTTGAAAAAATTTATTTAAATTATTTTTTAAAACTAAAGCAACATAGTCTTCTATTTTTATTTCACATAATAAACCACCATTTGATAATTTAATATTATTAGGATTTAAAAGATTAATATAACGAATATATCTACCTTGAATAAGTTCTTGAAATTCATCAATATATTGATAATCTTTTAGTTTTTTAATAAGATTATTTGTATCTTTTTTACTAATATTTAAGTTTTTCAAAACATCTACTTTTTCATCATTTATATCTTTAAATGTTTTATTAGTAATATTCTTATTATTTTCATTATTAATTGATTTATTTAAAAATGAAAGATCATCTTCATCCATTATATATAATTATAAACTTTATTTTATATTGAATAAAATATTTATTTAAAACTAAATTTAAAAGAAATAATTATAATAATAATAATGAAAATTGTAATAGATAATAGAGAGCCTAATGATTTGAAAGCTATTTTAAAATCTAGATTAAATAATTCAGAAGAAAATATTATTGAAGAAGCTAATCTTGAATTAGGAGATATTCAATTTATAAAAAATGATAAACCAATATTAATTTTTGAGAGAAAATCATTAAATGATTTAATAGCAAGTATTAAGGATGGTCGTTATAATGAACAATCTTTCAGACTTAATGAATGTTTATTAAAAAATAAAAATATATACTATTTAATTGAAGGTAATATTATGAATTTTTGTAACAAACATAATGAAACTTTACAAAAAATGTTATTTTCATCAATGCTTTCACTTAGTTATAAAAAAGGTTTCTCTCTTCTTCATACAAATAATATTATTGAAACAGCAGAATTTATAATAAGATTTTATGAAAAAATGAAAAATGAAAAATACATTCAAAATAATGAAAATAATGAAATTAAAGAAATTAAAGAAAATAATGAAAATAATGATAATGATAATGATAAAGATTATTGTGAAGTTATAAAATCATCAAAGAAATCAAAAATTACAAGAGATAATATTAATGAGATAATGTTATGTCAAATTCCAAATATTAGTGTAAATATTGCATCTAATTTAATGGAAAAATATGAAACAATTGAGAATTTAATATTAAATTTAAGAGGGAATCCAGATGCTCTTAATGACTTTAGAATAGTTGGAAAAAATAGTGATAGAAAAATATCAAAAAATGTTATTAAAAATTTGAAAGATTATTTAATTTAATTTTTTTATCATAATTATATAATGGCGTCAAAAGAAGAGAATATAATATTTCTAATAATATTACTTGTTATTACTTGTTTAGCAATTTATTTTGGTTGTTTAAAAAAAAATATAAAAGAAGCCTATAAGGGTAATAGAAAAGGTAAAAAAGTTTTAAAAAAAGCTTTAAAAGATAATAATAATTCTATAAAGAATTTAATAAAAACAATGGCAAAGGAAAATGATGTTGAAAAATATAAAGCTCAATTAGAAGACCTATATACATTTCAAAATTCTTTAAAATTTGCCTTAGGATCTGGAAGTGGATCAAGTTTTGGTTGGGGTGGAGATGATGATACCGATGATGATTATACAGATGATGATTATACAGATTATGATACAGATTCAGATTATGATACAGATTCAGATTATGATACTGATTCTGATACTGATTCTGATACTGATTCTGATACTGATTCTGACTCTAATGATGATGAAAATTGGTTTTAATTTTTATAAATTATTAAACAAATTTTAATATTTAATAATTTATGTAAATGATTTTAATTTTGATTAATATAGATTAATTTATGTAATAAATTTTAAGTTAATCAGGAATCATTATTTTAACATTATCATCTTTATAAACACCTTCTTCAACTAATTTTTCTGTATATTCAGCGCCTCCCCAATTTGGATCTCTAGGATTAGCACTTAATCCATTAATATTTTCATGAAACATATTATCTAAAGGAGTATCTAACCCAACATTTTGATCTTGTGGGTCAAATCCAGGATATTGATTTTTATTATAAGGTGGGTTATTTCTTGTAGAATCAATTAGTAATGATTTATTATTTGTATTCGTTAAATTCAATCCTGAAATTAATGGAGCACCACCTTCTTTAATAAATGGGGAATTTCTTTTTGTATAAACTAATTTGCCTTGAATGTCATAAGATTGTTGTAAATATAATACTGGACATCTAATTCCATTATGTCTTTGCCATTCTAAATATTCAGCATAATCTTCTAAATTATTAAAAACAATAGGATTTACTCCAGGTACTTTAGCTAGTTTAGTATTTAATAATACTAAATGCTTTCCTTTTTGTAAAAGAATATCTGGACATTGACTATCAAATCCTTCAATTGATTTTTTTTTATTAAATGTAAAGACTAATATTATTATAATTAAAATAATACTCAATAAACATAACTGAAATATCATATATATATTATAAATAATTTATTTACATTATATATATGATAAAAACAACCAAAATAGAACCATCTTCTAATGATAGCATTAAAGATGTGAAAGATATTAAACCAAACTGTTTTATAGTAGTTTCTCATCCTAATTGTCATTATTGTAATTTATTAGAGCCCACTAAAAATGAACTTTTTAAAACTTTAAATAAATCATATACAGGAGACCTAGATATATTAGATATACATGGCGATAGTGTTCCTTCTTTAATAGATTCAATCCCCGAATTAAAAGAAGTTGACGGATATCCAACAATATTAGCTAAATCAGATAGTAAAGATCCAGTAGTTTATAATGGCGATAGAAGTTTAGATAGTTTAATGAAGTTTTTAAAAGATAATTTTGAAATTAAAAAATTAACAAAAACTAGTGTTTCTAAGAAAGGTGGAACCAAAAGCAAAAGCAAATGCAAAAGCAAATGCAAAAAATGCAAATGCAAAAGCAAAACTAAAAGTAAAAGTAATAAATGCAAATGCAAAAGCAAAAGCAAAAGCAATAAAAATAAATTATAAATAAAATATATAATAAAAGTTTAACTAGTAATGGATAAATTTTTATTTATAAATCCAATTTATAAATTAAAAAAATTTTATAAATATAGTTTATTTAAATATTATTTTAAAAATTTAAATACAGTAGACGATGCAATTTTACTTGTAAATAAATTAAATGATAATGGTTTTAATTCATGTGATAAATTAATGGAAGAATTATGTTATTTATTTTCAATTTATTTACCATCAGAGGATAAACTAGCTAAACTATCTTTGTTATATCAATCAGTTAAAGGAACCTTAGGTATAGAAGAATATTCAACATTACTAATTTGGACATGTGCTATACAATCAATAATTGAAAATGAGAATCAAAAAGAATTTGAAAATAAAAATGAAAGACTAGAAGAAAAAATCAAACCTATAATAGATGTTAAAATAGATATAATTAATTCAATAAAAGTTGATGTAAAAATTTTATTAATTTGATTAATTTCATGAATTTACCAATTTTTTATAAATTTTAATTTATTTTAAAAAATTGAATTAGAATTATTTCTTTAATAAAATTCAATATGTCTCAATGGCAATTTAAGTTATTTGAGTTTGATATCAGGACCGAACTACCAAATATAAAAAATGACTTTACAATGGGTAAAGATACAAAACAGTTTGTAATTCAAATGTATGGTATAGATGAAAATGGTAAAACAGCTAGTTTATTTGTTACTGGATTTAATCCCTTCTTTTATGTAAAAGTAGATGATTGGGATAATTCAAAAGTAATAGAATTTCAAAGTTTTATAAAAAAGCAAATAGGATCTTATTATGAAGATTCAGTTGTCAAAACTGAGCTAATAAAAAAACAAAAACTGTATGGATTTGATAATAGCAAACTATATAATTTTGTGAAAATTCAATTTAAAAATTTACCAGCTTTTAATAAAGCAAAAAATTTATGGTACGATGTAAATCCAGAAACATTTGAAAAAAAACTAAAACCAAATGGAGTTGTATTTCAAAATACAAATACTGAAATTTATGAAGCTCAAATACCTCCACTATTAAGGTTATTTCATATTCAAAATATTAGTCCATCCGGATGGATTATTATTAAAGATAAATTTACTGAAAATAAAAATAAAGTAACAACATGCGATTTTGAATTTATAGTAGATTATAAGTATATTAATCCAATAAATGATCCAGATAAAGATAAACTATGTATTCCATTTAAAATTCTAAGTCTTGATATTGAAGCATCTAGTAGTCATGGTGATTTTCCATTAGCTAGAAAAAATTATCTTAAACTAGCAACAAATATTGTGGACTATATTATAAAAAAAAATATTGAAGAAGTTGATAATCATTTATTAGTAAATTTAATTAAAAGTGGATTTGATTTTAAAGATACAGAAGAAATAGACAAGGTTTATATTAAAAAAAATACGTTTACAGAAGAAGAATGTGAAGAAAAAATTAATTTATTATTAAATTTAAAACCTGGAACAAAAGAAAATTATATTGATTTTAAAGACGATGAAGAAGAAGAAGATGAAGAAAATATAACTAATGAATTAGTTTCAGTAGAAGATGGACCAATTCATAAGAAAGCTAAAATATCAAATTATAAAAATAAAGAATCAACTATTATTGAAATTCTTAATGATAAAACTACTTTAAGAAATACAAAAATTGTTGAGCTAACTAAATGTTTTGGTCAACATAATCCTAAAAACAATAATTGGGAAGGTATATTTCCTGAAGTTAAAGGAGATGAAGTTACTTTTATTGGTTCTAGTCTAAGAAGAAATGGCGAAACTCTACCATATTTAAGACATTGTATAGTTGTTAATAGTTGCAATAATGTAGAAAATGCTGTAGTTCAGGAATGTAATAGTGAAAAGGAAGCATTACTGTTATGGACAAAATTTATTCAAGAAGAAAACCCTGATATTATTATTGGTTATAATATTCATGGATGGGATGAAGGATTTATGTTTGATAGAAGTATTGAATTAAAATGTATGCATGAGTTTTGTAAGTTATCACGATTTAAAAATGAAGTATGTATTAAAGAAGTATATCAAGGACCTTCAAAGCCTAAAAGAATTACAATTGAAGAAAGCAACATTAAAATTGCAAGTGGTCAATTTGATCTAAGATATTTTCATATGTCTGGAAGATTGCAAATTGATTTCTTAAATTTATTCAGAAGAGAGGAACAGTTACCTAGTTATAAATTAGATTATGTATCTGGTCATTTTATTGGAGATACAATTAAAGAAATTGAATATGATGAAAATAAAAGTATCTTACATAGTAAAAATTTAACAGGATTAAATGTAAATGATTATATTGTAATTGAGGAAATTGGACATTCAACCGATGTTTATGAAGGTGGAAAAAAATTCAAAGTAGAAAATATTATTGATGATAAAATTATTTTATCAGAAAAAATTAATCCTGATAAAAATAAAATATTAAGATGGTGTCTAGGCAAAGATGATGTTAGTCCACAGGATATATTTAGATTAACAAATGAAGGACCTGAAGGAAGAGCAATTGTATTAAAATATTGTTTAAAGGATTGTGATTTAGTTCAAGATTTAATGCGTAAAAATGATACATTAACTTCTTATACAGAAATGTCTAACTTAAGTTGGGTTCCACAAAGCTTCCTAGTATTTAGAGGACAAGGAATTAAATTAACTTCATATGTAGCTCAAAAATGTATGGAAAAAAATACATTAATGCCAGTAATTGATAAAGGCGAAATGGATGAAGGATATGAAGGTGCAATTGTATTAGATCCTAAGTGCAATTTATATCTTAAAAAACCAGTAGCTTGTGTAGATTATAGTTCTTTATATCCATCTTCTATTATTAGTGAAAATATTTCACACGATAGTAAAGTTTGGACAAAAGAGTATGATTTAGAAGATAATTTAATAAAGGAAACTGGCGAAAGAGATGGTAATAATGAATATCTTTATGATAATTTGAAAGGATATAAGTATATTGATATTACTTATGATACATTTAGATGGACAAGAAAAACACCAAAAGCAGCAGCCACTAAAGAAAAAAGTGGATATAAAACTTGTAGATTTGTTCAGTTTAATGAAGGAAAGGCAATTATGCCATCTATTTTACAAGAGTTGCTTGCAGCTAGAAAAGCTACAAAAAAACAAATGAAAAATGAAACAGATCCTTTTATGGTAAATGTTTATGATAAGCGTCAATTAGCTATTAAAATTACAGCAAATTCTTTATATGGTCAGTGTGGTGCTAAAACCAGTACATTTTATGATAAAGATATTGCAGCAAGTACAACAGCAACTGGTCGTAAACTGCTAATTTATGCAAAAAGTATTGTAGAAAGTTGTTATAATGATACTATTGAAACTACAAAAGAAGATGGAGATGTAAAATGTTATGGAGAATATATATATGGCGACAGTGTTGCAGGTTATACACCAACATATGTAAGATATAATAAAAGTATCATTGATATTTGCACTATTGAAGAATTAGCAGAAAAATATGGTAATGGATGGTATACAGAATCGTCGAACAAAAAATTAGAATTTGCAAAAGAATATTGTGAATTAAATAACATTGAAAGTTGGACAGAAAATAGATGGACAGTATGTCATAGAGTAATTAGACATAAATTAGCTGCCCATAAGAATATGGTAAGAATACTTACCCATACAGGATTAGTAGATGTAACAGATGATCACTCTCTTGTAAAAAATACTGGTGAAGAAATTTCGCCAAAAGATGTAAGTATCGGAACAAAATTATTACATTGTACAATGATAAATAACAATTACAATCAAGAAAGTAATATATCTATTGATGAAGCAAAAATCATGGGGTTCTTCTTTGGAGATGGAAGTTGTGGAGTTTATAATTGTCCTTCAGGAAAAAAAGCATCTTGGGCATTAAATAATTCTTCTAGTAAATTAAATGAAAAATATTATGAATTATGTAAATATGTTTATCCAGATTTTGAATGGAAAGTTTATAATACATTGAAAAGTTCTGGTGTTTATAAAATTAGTTTCAAAGGTAATGGCTATGGTGATAAAATTAAATTTATTAAAAAATATAGAAATCTTTTATATAAAGACAAAAGTAAGGTTATTCCAAGTGAAATTATTAATGGAACTAATGAAATTAGAGAAGCATTTTGGGAAGGTTTATATGATGCAGATGGTGATAAAGATAAAAATGGTTATACAAGGATTGATCAAAAAAGTCAAATTAGTGCAGCTCATATTTGTTGGTTAGCTAATAGTATAGGATATAAGACATCATTAAATATTAGAAATGATAAAACAAATATTTATAGAATTACTGCTACTAAAAATAAACAGAGACTTGATCCAGATAAAGTAAAAAAAATTGTAAACATGGGAAATACACAAGATTATGTATATGATTTAACTACTGGAAATCATCATTTTGCTGCAGGAATTGGAAATATGATTGTTCATAACACGGATTCTGTATTCTTTACATTTAATTTAAAAGATTTAAATGGACTAGAAATAATTGGTGAAAAAGCTTTGAAACTTACAATTGAATTAGCCCAAAAGGTAGGAGAATTAGCTACAACTATGTTAAAAGACCCACATGATTTAGAATATGAAAAAACATTTTATCCATTTTGCTTATTATCTAAAAAAAGATATGTTGGAATTTTATATGAATTTGATCCTAAAAAAGGTAAGCGAAAATCTATGGGAATTGTTTTAAAAAGAAGAGATAATGCTCCAATTGTTAAAGATATATATGGTGGATTAATTGATATTCTTATGAAAGACAAAGTAATTTATAAAGCAGTTGAATTTGTTAAAGATTGTTTACAAAATGTAGTTGATGAAAAATATTCTAATCAAAAATTAATTATTACAAAATCTTTAAGATCTTATTATAAAAATCCAATGCAAATTGCTCATAATGTTTTATCATCAAGAATTGGTGATAGAGATCCAGGTAATAAACCAAAACCAGGAGATAGAATACCATTTATTTATATTAAAAATAAAGATAAGAAGGCATTACAAGGT
>CERI01117677.1_pt1 | contig 23064 bp, 12 predicted proteins | sample 350261 | NCBI WGS metagenome assembly CERI01 (sample SAMEA2620979, study PRJEB7988) | marine metagenome | isolation source: saline water (ENVO:00002010), including
AAAATCACTAAAATGACTTATATCAATCAATTTGCCAAAGACTTTGTAGCCGATATTTTTGATAATATTACAGATGCGAAACATGCCCTTATGCGCATGACATTTATTCAAGCAGACTATTGTTATGTATGTAATAATTCTAATTTAGAAACAATAGAAATTAAAATTGATAATTGGATGGGACGCAATCGACATGGATGGATTTGTTGTCAAAATTGTGAAAAATATGTCAATGTCGCAAAGAAAATGGAAGAAATGAAAATGTCGTCGTTACCTTATTCTAGTACGCATAATCTTACGACTGATAATTTAAAATTTTGGCGAAAATCATCTCGAAAAGAAATATTACCTTATGTTCAAACAACATCTCATTTAGATGATGATATGGGAAATTGTATAGAATGGCGAGAAAAATATAATACAATTTGTGGAATTATAACATGGCCACAAGAAGTTGATCCAACTCAAACTCATTTTGAATCAGGTCCATTATCAAATTATCCTTGGCTTAGTAAATGTATTCCTATGTGTAATATCATTTTTCATAATCGAAATATTTTTGGGTATGACTCAAGTTGTCTGATCAATAAAACACTCCAGAGAACAGAGTATATTAATAATAAAGCTTGGCATAAAAGATGGAAAGACCATTTTGATAACCATTATTTACATGCAAATGGTTGGCTTGAATTTTACAAGGTTTGTGTCCATAAAAACATTCCTATATCGGTTATTAATTACATTCTTGATATTTGGGGAATGTTTCAAGTAGGTGATCATTATAAATAATATGTAAAATTTGATTTCATAAATTTTTTGTTATTATTAATAATCCATTAAGATGACCTTTCATAATGCCGCAGAAGAAACTTTTGAGTTTATGGGTGATATTTATTTGTGGAAAGATGTATTCATAAATAAAAATGAACATATTCCCAAAGTTAAAAATTATGTAGATGACCTTTTAAAATTTGGTAAAATAAGTGTTGAAACTGGAATCTGTAATGCGAAAAATGCTTTTAGAAGAACTACATTTGTATCTATGAATACTTGTTATATCTGCCATAAATATAGAACGGACTTGACAGATACATATATGGATTCATTTATTGGCAAGTTTATGCTGTATGGGTGGATTCATTGCCCTGATTGTAAAAATTTTGCGTTAAAAGATAAGGACAGACGAGAGCTTGATTTAGGAGTTCTCCCTCTATCAACATATGAACATTTAGCTGAGAAAAAATTTAAATTTATGCTAACAAAAGGCAACAATTCTAATTATATTAAAGCCGCATATTTATCAATAGGACAACAAGATTGTATTTTATCATATTATAGGCATAAAGTTCTACTAGCCTCTTTATCATGGTATATTGACGAAAATCCGACATATGGAAGAGAAGAAATACCATTTTGTAATTTAATATTTAACAATAGAACTTTTTTTGGTTATAATCATGAATCAATAAATGATAGTATTTTGAAAAATAGTTGTCATTTTCAAAATAGTAAATGGAGGAATAAGTGGGTTAATAAATTTAAAGAGGCGTATAATAAAGCTAATACATGGGAAGAATTTTGTAAAGTATCACTAAGAAAAAATATTCCAAAAGATACAAATTCAATCATTTTAAATTATCTTGGCTATTTTTACATTAAAGAAATTCAAGACGATTAAATTATACTAGTTGAGAAGATGCCAAACAGAATAAAAACCCGCGTGCCAAATAGCATTTGGAACAGCTTCTAATCTTGACGGCTGATCTCCTCCCAACCAATGTCCAAATACTTCTTGGAATGTTAAAGCAGTTACTGCTACAAATAATCCATAAATAGCAGTTTTCCATTTATTTTTTGATGCATTCATTCTATACATTGCTCTTTCCTGACTAGGAAAATAACATATTGCCACAATAAGACCTACCCAAAAATTCAAATATAAATAATAGGAAATAAAATAGGGATAAAAAAATAATTGTAACCTTGCTATATCGCGTTTTGTCCTAAAAAAAATTGGTGGAACACATAACAAAAGTCCATAATATGTAAAAGGCATACCTATTGTATGAATCAGTGAATTCCACCTACTTTGGTGGACTTCCGCATAATATTCAATTGCCTTTTGTCCCGTGTATACTCCCATTAAATTAAAAATAAATGGTGTTAAACAACCTAAAAAACTCCCTAATAATATTATTTGTCCAAATGTATTAATCATGATTATAATACTTCAATACGATAATAATCTTTAAATAAAAAATTTCTTGTAATATTAAAGTTCAATGTTCTGGGCAATTTTTTGAGCAAGTTCAAGTTTCTTTGTGAAAAGAACTACAGATTCTTTATTCATTTTAATTTTACCTACAATATCTGTGGTAGGTTGCCAATCTACTTTATTAATTTCATTTGTATCTTGCGGCTGAGTTTGATTAATTATTTCATTTGTCATACAATAAATATAGTATCTTGAGTTATTAATTGTGATAAATTTACTATCAGTCTTTACTTCAATATTTAGCCCCGTTTCTTCTTTCAATTCTCTTGTAGCACAATCGCAGTATTTTTCATTATGATTACAATGTCCCTTAGGAAAACCCCATTTTTGACATTCAACATATGGATGATAATTATTTCTAACCATTAAAATCTTAGTTTTATCTTTGTTAAAAATTATTACACCTCCTTTGGGGGGATATCTAAAAATATTATCACCAATTTTAATACATAGAACACTTCCTTCATAATATCTTTCACGCCTATTACGACGCTGATATCTCCGGGGTGAACTATGAAAATTTTTAAAAATATCATTCCTTTCAGATTGTTTTGTTTGTAAACAACTAAGTGTCATTTTTACAATAATTATGAAATCAATTTTTGATATCAAATTTATAAATATTAATACAAAGAATTGCCGGCAATTCTATATATTTCTTTCTCGACGTCTTGTAGTATTATTCTTGCTTTATGTGATGATTCGTATTTTCCTTCGATAGTAATGTAAGAATTAGTTTTTTTACTTATGAAATTAATTATTGTTTCAGTATCTTTTGCTACCTTTTCTAGAGTATTATTATCAGTAAAGTATTTATACGTATCGTTAAACAAGTAAATTTTAATATGACAAGCCATTACTATATAGACTTATTATTTTTATATCTACATTTTTAATTTTTCTTTATTCATTCGTTCATATAATCTTACATGATAATTACCAACCGTTTTATTACAATAATATATTGAATTAATTGTCATTAAGCTACTTGCTAATATAATTAATATATACTTGTGCCATACTAGATTTCCATCTACCAAATTAAGAAATATATACCATGATATAAGCATCATACCTGGCATTCTTATTAATAAATTCAACCATCTATTAATAGCTTTTTCAGTGATCGAATCAATTATGTTATATTTAAACAAAAATAATAGCGCATAATCAATACCTCCTGGTAATCCACACATTATAAAATTACACGCCGAAGTTGTTCTACCACTTGGTATTAGTAAAGAAGTTGAACCAGTTATAAAAACTGTTACTATATGATGAACTTTTGTTTCAAAATCTAATTCATCAGTTAAATAATGATACATGTGAAAGCCTATGCAAACACTTGCACTTTTAACGCTATTTTCAGTATATTGCGATACATCTATATTAGGAGAAAGAAAAAAATCTAATGCTTCTCCAGAAGTTATATATACAATATAACTATTTAGACATACATGTAGTAAAAAGTATTGGGCGTTAGGTTTTATAACTCTTTTAAAAACATTATCTAAAACAAAGCATCCTGTCATGGAACTAAATAAACTTGTTAGCACAATATATAGTAAATTTAACATTCAATATATAGTAGAATTAACTTTTAAATAACTTTTCAAATTAATTACATTAAATTTCTCATTTAATATTATAATATGGTATCATTTATAACTGATACACAATTAGCTGAAGGATTCATAGCTCCAGCAATATGGGCAGTATGTTGGGTTTATGTGCAAAAATATATCTCATATCCTAACTATATAGAGAGTGCGCTTGCCTGGTCTTTACTTTGGGTAATTAGAAAATTAGGAGTTACGTTTTATAAATCTATAAAATTTAGTAATAATTGGTCTTCTTGGAAGATACAATTGGATCCTTTTCCAACTATAATAGTTGACAAGTCTGAACAATAAAAATTGATAATAAATTATAAATGAAATTATTATTAATTATGTATCATCTCAAAATTGAAAGCCAAGATTATTCAAAATATTCTTTATTACCTATAGACGGTAATAAAGACGATATCATTCCTTTTCAAAGTGCTGAAAGAATTATTGGTATGTTTCACAATCAACTTATAGAAGTTTCTGGAGATAATTGGAATATAAAAGAACCAATTATTGTTCCAAAAAATGTTGTTGGTGAACTAGAATTATATTCGAAATATTCATTTAAACCTAATAAGCGTGGTGTTCCAGCTTATATATTTACCCCTATTAATAAAACTTATCCCAAATGTATTGTAAATTCAAAGATAAAAGGAAAATATAGTAAAAATGTATTAATTACAGTTGATTATACAAATTGGCAAAAAAATGACAAATTTGCTAAAGGAAATATTAATAGAATTTTAGGAGAAATAAATGATGTGAAAGCTATTCAAGAATCAATGTTATTTAAATATAATTTACCTATAAATTGTTTAAAATGCGATTTTAAACATATTCCCCTATTGTTCGAACAACTTTTAGAAAAAAGTCAAGATCGTGAGTTTATCTCAAAAGAGATTATATCGATAGATCCAGACGGATGTAAAGATATTGATGATGCACTTAGTATTTATCCTAAACAAAACAACCTAATTATTGATATTCATATTTCTGATGTATATTATCTGCTACATCATTTAGATATACTTAAAAGAGTAAATAATGTTACTTCAATATATTTAACAGATTACATTAAACATATGCTCCCTACTATTATTTCAAGCAATTTTGGTTCTCTTATTGAAAAAACTACAAGATTTATGCTATCAATCAAAATAGTATTTTCTCCCGATGAAAATAAAATTATTTCCACTTCTCTTAGAAAAACAATAGGAAAGATAAAGAAAAATTATACCTATGACAACTATCCTAGAAAAATTGATAAATATACAAGAGACATTGAGAATATTTATAGATTGATTACTAAAGAAACTATAAAAATTACCGATTCCCACAAACTTATAGAAGCATTAATGATTATATATAATACTGAATTTTGTAATATTATAGAAAACAAGGGAAAAAAATCAATTTATAGAATTCAAAAAGGCAACAATGATATTCATAATAAAATAGAAGATTCAAGACTTGATAAATTTTTATCAATTATTAAGTCTAGATGTGCTGAATATTCGTATGAAAAAGTATCACACGCTACACTTAAAATTAATAACTATACACATGCTACATCTCCTCTTAGAAGGATTGTAGACCTTATAAATCAAGAAATATTTTATACCGAAGATCAAACAATATGTGATAATTTTTCAAAATACAATAATAATCTCCCTTTAGAATACATAAATCAGTATAATAATAACCTTAAAAAGGCTTACAGAGATATTAATAAATTAATATTAGCTGATAAGGTGTATAATACATCGGGATATATTAGTGAGTGTTACATATATTGTATTAAAAATGATAAAATATATCTCTATTTTCCCAAAGAAAATCTATCTATTAAAACATCAATTATTCATAAGAAATTAGGACATCTATATCAAACTAGTATAGATGATAATAGTTTATGTATTAAAGAATCTGATGATACAGTAGTAAATATTTTCAAGCTGAATGCTCTTTTAACTGTAAAGATAAATGGAAAGCCTAATATTCACTATCCTGATAAAAGCATAGTTATAGAATTTAAAAATATTGAAATGGAATAAAGTATTAAAGATTTTTTGTTTTTTTATTATATAAATGGCCGATTCGATAGAAACACAAAAGTCTCAAAATAAAAAGAATAATGAAGGACTAATTAACTTTGATAATTATTATTCCATATTCAGACATGCTAATAAAAATTGTATGAGTTTTTCTGAACATGCTATTTTATCATTGACATTTTCAGGAAAACTATTTGTAGGTTCGGTAAAGGCACTTATTCATGCATTTATACCAGATATTTATAGTAAATCAACAACTGATTTGATGAAAGAGATTGAGGATATGATTAATGTGGCTGGATGTAATAATCCAAATTTAGAAAAAAAAGAAGTTTAATCTTTATTATTAATACACCTTTTGAACTGCATAGCAAGATTAAAACATTCTAATTCATTTTTATAAAAATATGCGGATTTTTCTAAACATTGTAAAAAATCATCACAAATGGTATCGCATTTATTATTGTCATCTTTTTTTTTATTTAAAAATCTTGATTTGGTCTCAAATCTCTGTAAATTAACTACTTTAGCTCTACTTTGTGAATCAGGTATATTTAATTGAGAATACGAACTTCCTGTAGTGATAGTCATTAGAATTATATATTAAAATAACTTTAAATAACTTTAAATCATAATGAATCAGATTATATACATTATTTAATATAAAGTGATTCAATATTAACAATATCTTTCACGATATTATCTCTAACTTTCTTAGCTTCAATTTGTAGATGGGTAATATTAAGAATTTCAGCAACTTTTTCTACTTCAGCAGATAAATTATAAATTTTAATAAAATCTTTAATTAGATTACCTTCAAATAGTCCATACTCTTGAGTAATTGCTTCAAATGGAACATTATCAAGCCATTTATATGTCGCTTCCATTAGATAAGTATTAATATCCCATTCAGAATTAATATTTAGACGCTTATCATTCTCTCTCCTACTCCATTTAGTAGCTACCTCATCTAATTTATCAATATATTTAATGTATTGGTAAGGCTTATAAGCATCCGTATGATTTTGGTTGTTATTGCCTTTAATTGGTTTACTATCAGCAAATACAGCTAAAACAGCAGCAAGGTCTTTATAGCTTGTTTCATTAAGAAGACCACTATAAATTAATTCTGTCATGAGAATTTCATTACATTCATTAATCTCGCTCGCAATTATACCTCTAATATTGACAGACTCTTTAGAAAGACTATCTGTCGAACTGATATATTCATTTTCGGCAAGAATAGAGCATACATCTTTAATTTCACTCATCAGATAATTTCCACTTGTTTTTAGTTGAAGTTGAAGTTTATTATACTTTTCAATAGTGGGTTTAAATTGAGCAAATTCATTGTAAAGTTCTTGGAAACCTTCACTATATTTAATTTTATTTGCTTTTTTACGATTTTTTTTCATAGTTGATTGGGATATTTTAATAAAACTATCACCGGTATCTGTATTGAGCAGAGAATCATATTCTTCGCAAAGACTAAAATCTTTTTCAGGCAATTTGATCTCAGATAATTCTTTTTTAATATTCTCAGTTTGATTATCTACCTCTTGTGTTAGTAATGATTTATTTACAATATTATCAATAGATGAATTTGTAAGCATTACTTTAAGAACAAGCTGATAATCTGGTGTAAATTTAGATTGAATTGTTTGAGAACTTCCATTAATCAAATTATTCATAATATGAGAAGTTGGAAGTTCATGAATATTAGGGAGAAGAATTACAGACCCTTCTTTGTCAATACCACGTCTGCCTGCTCTACCACCCATTTGAAGATATTCGTGTGTATAAAGATGTCTAAAATCGTTTCCTGAAAATTTTTCAATACTTGTAAATACTACTGTTTTTGTAGGCATATTAACACCCACAGCAAATGTCTCTGTAGCAAATAGAACCTTTACAAGGTATTTACCATACAGTATTTCAACAATCTCTTTGAAAACTGGAAGTAGTCCTGAATGATGATATGCTACACCTTTTTCAAGACATTTCATAAGGTTATCATATTGTTGAAGTTTGATATATGAATCATATTGGTCACATTTTCTAAGATTAAAATAGACGATTTTTCGCAGTTCTGATATTTCATTCTGGTCAAGCAAAGATTGAGGGACAGATTTAGCATGTTGTTCACATTTTTTTCTAGAAAAACAGAAGAATATACAAGGAGTCATATTGTGAACTGTTAAATAATTAATAAGCTCCCTATAAACGTGATTCCTTGAAAGACCATTATAAGTTCTTTTAAGATGGTGGATTACATTTTGATAAGTTTCTCCATTAAAAGCTGTGTTTTCATCACTAAATATTGCCAGTTTATTGTTATATTTATTACAACTCGCAAACTCTTTTGTCTTTTTCATGTAACTTTCCAAATAGTGTGTATAAATTGAATGCCTAAGAGGAACGACACGCTTATAAGTAGAAGATAATACAATATTTCTATTTTTAACTTGTCGAATCCAATCACAAAATTCAACTGGATTGTCAATAGTTGCAGATAACATCATAATTTGAATATGGTCTGGAATAAGAATAATAGATTCTTCCCATACTTTCCCACGATCTTTATCATTAATATAGTGAATTTCATCAAATACGATAAGTGAGAAATCTCTATTAATATCGATTTCAATTTCTACTCTATTTTTAATATCTTGAATTTTTTTATTAAATAGAAGATTTCTCAAAATTTCAGTTGTCATAATAAGTAAATTACCAGTGGGATTAAATTTTATATCACCAGTTAGAATACCAACATCTGCCTCGGGAAATTTTTCAGTGAATTCTTTAAATTTCTGATTAGAAAGTGTTTTAATAGGTGAAGTATAAATTGTTTTTTTTCCATTCTTAATAGCATGTTGTAGAGCGTGTTCTGCTGGCAAAGTCTTACCAGAACCTGTCGGTGCTGCGATAAATACATTATCGCCTTTAAGATAGGAGTCTATTGCGTTTTTTTGAAAATCGGATAATGTAAATGGATATTCTTCAAATTTATTGTCGCCAGTATATTCGGTATCTATTACAGTGAGAGTTGACATTCTGATTAATAATTAAGCTGTTTTTATTTAAGTATAAATCAAATTTTAATTATTAAAATTATATAAAGATAATAAGGTTTATATATATATATAATGTGCACTGACCTTTACTATTGCGACCCAGAAGAATATATGGAATATATGGAATATCAGACTGTTTATCATGAATACGACCATCTTAGAAGTGAACAAATCATGAAGGCTATTGGCGATCTATCACTAAGCTTTTTAGGTTCTATGGTTTTACTTCAATTCGGTCTTGTATTTTACAACTTTTACAAATTTCTTGGTATTAAAAATAGAGTCCCAAATCTTTATGTTCCTAAAGATAAAAAACTTAAAATTATTAGAGGTGTTCCTGGTGTAGGAAAAAGAAATTATGTATACTATTTAGAGAATGAACTTAATCGTGAATTTGTTGTTGTTGATGTAAATGATTTTTTTACAAAAGGCGAAGATTATAAGTTTGATGGTAAAAAACTTGCGGAGGCTGAAGCTGACAGTATGAATTGTTTTATGCATGCTTTAAAAAATCAAGATAAGCGTATCTATGTAATCGGAACATTTGAGAAAAAATGGATGTATAAAAATTATGTTGAACTGGCAAAAATGTCTGGATATGAAGTCAGTGTAACTGAACTTGAATGTGTTGGAACCCATGAACTAAAACATTATAATAATCGTTCTAATCACGAGGTCCCTTACACGAAGTCTTTAAAAGCATACAACTCTTGGGAAAATGACGAAGATGCCTACCAGAGAATTCCATATCTTGCCGACAATACGAATTTACTTCAAAAAAGATTACCCTGTTTGATTACTGAATCAGATAATGAAGACGAAACTAAAGGAGATGATAAACATGAATTTAGTGAATTACCTGATATTAAGACATTGGAAGATTGTCCTCTTGTCAGAGAAATTAAGTATGTAGATATTGATGATGAATCTGATACTGACGATGATACTACTTCTACTGATTCCTCTTCTAGTTCATCCTCTTCTAATTCATCATCTTCTGAATATAATGACACTGGGTGTAAAAGTGATAAAGATGGGTCATATAGTGACACAATTCTTTAGAAATAATATTTAAGAGTCAATAATTTAAAATTATTAGTTATATTTTAATAATTTTAAATCATATAATAAAAAGTTTTATTATAATAAATATGAATAAAAACTGTTTATATATTGGACTATTTGTTATAGTTTTTATCTGTTTAGTTACATTTTATCCGAAAGAAGTTGCTGAAAATACTGTTGAAACATTTACTACTACAGTTAATCAAGTAGCCGCACAAACAGGCGGAACAATATCTAATGAAATTAAAAATTTAATGGAATGTAACAAAATATTGAGTCAAATAATTTAAATTAATAATAAAATATTATTAAATTAGATTAATCTTTAATATTAATAAGCTCTATTTTTTTTCTAATCTGATTACTTTTTCTTAATGATCGTCTTTTAAGGAGTTTATTAATTGTTTTAAGATTCTTTAATTTAGTATTAGGACTGGCCTTACGCTTTTTGGAAGATTTTTTACGTTTATTAGGTTTAATTTTACTTATTCTAATATAATTTCTAACCTGTTTATTTTTTCTAAGTGATCTCTTTTTAAGTTGCTTATTAATTTTCTGATGTCTTTTTAGTTTAGTTCCACCCCCGGAGTGTCTGGATGTGGATTTAGGTAAATATTCACTCATATTTTTAGTTATATTTTCTCCTAAATCACCCCTATTATCAATTATTTTTTGTCTAAACTGTTTTAGTCCTTCATATTTTGTTGTATCAATTGGTGCAGGTGCAAGTGTTTCTGTTAGTTTACTAGTAAATGTCTTAATATTTGAATCTAAATGTTTTAAATTATTGTTAGCAATTTCAAATTGTTCTAAAAATGGTTTACCAATCGCTTCAAGCTCATCTACTGATTCTGTTAAAAATTTATCCAACACATTATCACCTCCTTGTTCATGTGTTCCAATTACATTAATTTCATTTAGTTTTGTTTCAATAATATTTAACATTTTCATTTCAAAAGATTCAGTTGTTACTGTATTTTTATCAATTTCAAAAGTTATAGGTTGACATTCGTCATTAGGATTAGGATTTTGTTGTATTCTTGAATCAATAGAATTATTAAATTCAGTAAAACTATCAATTTCTTTCTTTTTTTTATTGTTTACTAATTCATCTAATTTAGAATTTACTAAATTATCAATATTAGTTGCTTTACTAGTATAAATGTCTTCAAGAGTTTGGTTAATAATTTCACTCTTTTCAGACTCATGAATTTTAGTATAACCATAACAAATAGACTTATTTGAAAAACAATCTTTAAAAAGTTTTAAATAGTCAGTTTTATAAGTTTCTTTATACGAATTATTATTTTTTATAACAGCACATTCATAATCCTGTTTAGCCTTAATTTGAGAAGTTTGAATAGTATTATGTCCTTTTTTAAGGTTGCTTTCGTAAGATTTCTTACAACTAATCAAAGTATTCCCTGTTGTTGTAAATCCTTCTTCTTCTTCAAAAAGAGTAGAGATCTCTTTATGTAGGCCTGGTATTCTTCCCATTAAACCACTTGATTGATTAATTCCAAGTGCTTCATTAATTTGTTTCATATTTTTTTTCATACATTGTTCATAATCTGATTTAGCAGTTATTTTATATTGTTTATTAATGTCTTTTTGTATATCTATAATTGGGTGGAAAAATGTTGTATACTTTGTTATTATTTCTTTATATACATCTTTTTGGTCATTATAAGCTCCTTTCTCAAGCCAATCCTCAGACTTGTATTTATTAGCACGATGATTCCGTTTTTTCCAATGTAATATCTGATCACGACTAATATCAGTTGATAAATTTAAAAATAATTTTAATTCATTAAATCCGTTTTGAATTTTAATATTTGTTTGGTCGAACATTATAAGACCATCAGTTGTTATTTCAGCTACTTTACCCAATTCATAAGGTCGAGTTTGAGTATATTCTAATAAGGTCATTAATTTATTTAATAACTCAGCCCCATTATATTTATTTACTAATTGTTGTATAACTAAAGCGACTTGTCTTTGAATAAAATATTCAGTTCCAGTTATACCCTTATTCTCGCCGGTTATAACAGAAGCAGCACTACCCAATACACCAAGACGCATCCTCTCCGGAGAAGTTACGTCAATTGTTAGTGCTTCACTTAATTTTTTAATACTTGTGTTTCTGTTATAAATTTCAAGATTAACTAATTTATCTGTGGGCAATAGTAATGTCACAGTTTCTCCTATGTCACCATTATTCTCTATATATTGAATAGTAACTTTTGTTTGCACTCCATCTGTTTTACTCTCTTCTACTTTTATTACTTTGGCTTCCTTATTATCTCTTCTCCCTAGTATCCCGCGGTCATTATAAATTACAATATCATTAACTTTATATTTTGAACTTTCAGTAAATTGAAATATATGTTCTTGTTGTGCGGCACCGGTGTGTTCTGCAAATATTGTTACTTCAGACCTATATTGTATTATTAATTGCTCTACTATTTCTTTAGGTATTCCAATACCATATCCTGTTTCTAAATGGTCTTTCATTTTATTTAGATTTTTTGAAATTGTTTCATTTCTAATTATTGAAGCTTTTAATTTGTCATCTAAGCAACTCTCGATACTTTCCAAAATGTCAGGAATATCTCCTAAAATGTCTTTCTGGAGGACCTTAAAATTTGTTGAAAGCAAGTTAAGCATTGACTCCAGTGGTTTTTTTTTTGATTTATAAGGTTTTTTTAAACAATTATTAATTAATTTTTCAAGACTAACTTTTACTTTGTTTTTTATGGCAGTGAGTTCATTTATTAGTTGAGTAGACTCTACTGGGTTAGGTGCTTCTTGAGACGGTAAATTATTACAATCTTTAGTTAATAAACTCTTACATTCACTTATTTTATCAACCAATATTTTTGTAATTTTATCTATTAAGTTATTTCTGCTGGTGTATAATGCTTCCCTTTTTATTTGTATTCCTAAATATGCTTCTGGAATAAAATCGTCATTATCTATTTGATATGTATATTTTAAAGATGGAACTTCTCCAGCTTCTATGATAATTGCCTTATTGTTTTCAGTGAATGATAAAGGCGTTATTAAATTGCCATCCGTCCATTTTTCTTCAATCCAATTTGATTCAGGGTCTAATAAAATATCAATTGGACAACAATTAGGTTTTTTTTTACATTTGTCTTGCCTTTTAACAGATAAATATTTTTTTGTTAAAACAGATTGATTTTTTAAGTGATTAAGCTCTCCTATATGCCATTGATTAGTTTGCTGATTAAAGTATATATACTCTTTATTTTCATTTGAATCATTACAATATACAGGATATCCAGATGCTAAAGCATTATCCATCATAGTATATTTCTTATGAAAAACTGTTATAGTTTTATTCTCTTTTGGAAATTTAGACTTTAGTAATTTAGTAATGAAAGTTTCAATATTCTTTAGTAATGTTTTTTTGGTTTGGTCATATTTTATACATAATGTATTCTCATCTGGGTCAAGACCATATGCACAAATTTGGATATCATCCTTTTTTATTGATTTTTCATGATTATTGAAATTATAATAGCCCAGTTTACCTAATAAATCATGTATTACTCTTTTTTCAGAGTCTTTTGAAGAATATGGAAGTTTATTTAAAGTATAAGGGAGATTTTCATATGTGCCTTCTCTATCTTGTGTATTATAAAATGTATTTTCATGATCTATGCTTTCAAAAATTACTCTCCCATCTTCAATTGCACTGCTTTTTTCACTAATAAATGAAACTATCTGTGATATTCCAAAGATTTTTTTATATTCACTATCTGCATTATTTAATTGGGCTATATTTTTTGAAAAAATTAAATCAGTATGATAGTTATTTATAAATTCTTCGACCTTATTGTCGGGTGGATCGCATTTGGGTGCTCTTTTATCACCGACTTGAGTTTTCGTGATAGGTTGACATTTCAGTTTTTCTGAGAATATATCATATATCAATTCTTGTTTGACTGTTGTAGTTTCGAGCCTTTTTTCAATTAGATTACAAAACGATTCTTTTTTTATCTCACCATTACTTTCTGTATCTAATATTTGAATTATTCTCAAACTATTTATTCCAGATAAATTGTTTTTAAAATATGAACTAACTTGTGATTTAGTTGCTAAATTTGGACCATTTAAAGTAATCGAATCATACCCCCAAATTTGATCTCTTTTAAATTGTCCTGTTAAAATATTCCATTCTATATTACAAAGCTCAGTTTCTTGTTCAGATTCTTTACCATTAAGTTTTTTCTGTTTGGTTTGAATAGTTTTAAAGTCTCTTATGATTTTTTTTCTCCAATTTTCTAATAATTCATTCTCTTGTTGTGAGAATGGAATCGTGTTTTTTAACAAATCTGTTGTAAATTTATCGGATTCTGTTTTTTGCAAAACAAAATCAATTATACCTTCAATAGTAATATGTTCCCATGTGTGAGCCCAATTATTCCTATTTTTATATTTTGTTGGACAACATGATATTTCGTTTTCACGTGTTGTATCCTTAAAAATTCTATAATCTTCGTCACATTTTAAACATTCACCACTAGATTCGTCATACAATTTACAATTTTTAATAATAATAGGTTCTATAATTAGTGTTGAAATCGTTTTGGGAATTTTATCTATAGGTGTAATCTTAAAATGGCTAATATGTTTTAAGCTATCTATTTTATCATCACCTACTTTAAGTAATATTTTTCTCTTAAAGTGTTTTTTAGTTTTAGTTTTATCTTTATATGTAACTATTACAAAAAAATTTACATCTATGTTTAGAGAAGGAGTCAATGTAATCTCTCCAGTTTCTGAAGTTTCTTCAAAAATAGTCATATCACTGCTTCTCTCATCAAACCCTTTATCTGTAAATTCTTTTATAAATTCTTGTTGATTAGAATTATTTTTCATTTGTAATTTAAATTTAACATCTGCTACTCCTTCTTTTAAAAACTCTTTTTTAATGTCATTTAATTTACCAAGTGAGGAAGAAATATCAAGATTTATTTTAGCTAAGAATGTTTTACGTAATTTGCTTACACAGAATTTAGGGTAAAATTTTGCTCCTTCAAACCCCTTGTATTCATAACCACTTGCGCAACTTCCCGATAGCCCTTCTTCATGTATTACATTGGGAGTGGTATCCGAAGTAGGTTCAGTTCCTGTGCTTGGAAAAGAATCATTAGTAGGATGATCACCAGAATCATCTAGTTCTGAACATTTTTGGCGCGCGACACTTATACTATCATATTCATTTTCTCCCTTACGATGTGTTTTTTTATCAACTGACATTGGAATAATTTTTCCTTTGTCACCACATTTATAAATATTCTTTTTTATTTTCTGCTCTTCGCATGTCAACATACCTTGGGCATCAAGTGTTAAGTCATATCCAGTATCACAATTGATGCATCCTTGAGCTTCACATTTATAACAATGCGGATCTTTACAGCAAATATTATTAATACCACATTTACCACTTAAACAATCGTGGTTTTTTTGGCAAGCCAACCCTTCTTTACTTCCTTTAATTACAGGAATATTGGGAACTATTGAGCTTATTATAAAGTTTGCTCTATTACTATCATTTATTTTAACATTTAAATTAGTATTAATTTTAGATATATCTCCTGCATTTAAAAATAAATTACAATCTTCTACTTTGTCAGCTTCACGCTGAATTTTTATATCATTTTTAGTTTCACTCTTTTGTATAAATAATTTGTTAGCTAAAGAGACATCATCAACTATAGACTTATGAACATAAATAACTTTTTTATTTGGGGTATCAAGATGTTGTGTAATATCACTACTGCAAAATATACTTAATATATTTTCACTTGAATTTTCTAGACATCTATCATTGAAAGTGCAATTAATGTCAGTTTTATTTAATTTATAGTATTCTGGTGTTTTGTCTTCATTGTCAAAGGTTTCTTCTTTATCTAAAATAAGTATTGGAGGTAAAACTTCCAGAGTATTATCACGATTATTCATAGATACCAAATTACTACTATAACTCGCATTTGAATATCCAACATACCATCCATTAGTTTTTAAAAGACTCCTTTTTTTATCATTCCACTCATTAGGTATTTTTCCTACATGTTCTAAAGATTCATTACTTAAAACTTCAATGTATCTAAAATTAGGAAGAGCTTTATCTACCATTTTTGAATAAGAAGCAGCTTTAAAACTTTCTCTTAAAAATGTAACCTCTTTTTTCAATTCTTTTTTAAAATCACTATTGTTAGTTGGATGTAAATTTAGGAGTAAATTTGGGAAGTCGCTAATATAAACTCCATATTTTGAATTAAATTCTTCAGGTGTCAAATGTCTATTATTTATTTTTATAATGTCAGAAAGTGACCTTAATATTTTATCTTTTAAAGGTGGCTCAGAATAATTCCCAATTTCATCTAATACCTTATTAATATCTGTATTGGCTCCAAATAATATTTTTATCACGCTTATATGATAAGCTTTTAAATTAGATTTAAATTCGTCGCTTACATCTATTCTTAATTTACCAAAGCAATCTTTAATCTTATCATCATAAGACTTTTCTAAAGTAGTATCATTTTGAATATATATAAAATCCATTATTATTTTATTTAGCCCATCTCTTATACATTGCGTAAACTCAATGGGAAGCCCATCATTGTTAGACAGATCATTAAAAAACTCAGTTAATTTATCAAGGACAGCTGTGTTTAATTTTACATCTTCCATTTTATGTTTTGAATTTTCTGAATTTGTCGTATCTTTTCCATCCTCGTCATGAGTTCCTATTCTGGGAACAAGTTTGTAATCTTTGCATAATGAATCATCTAAAATCATTCTTAATTTTGTCCCATCAATTGTCCCAACATTGCGTTCATATCTATTATTATATGGAATTACTTGTATTTTTGTTGAGTCAAACCCTTCAAGTATACATGAATTTAGCCTTTTTACTAATTCTTCATTAAATCTAACTAGTTGTAACTTTTCTGATATTTTAAGCATTTCTTCTTCAGTTTTTTGAGATAATTTACCCTCACCATAACCATATTTACTAATTTCATACATACTTGTTGGCTTAGTTGTCATTATTTTTTTAAAGAATGTTGATTTATGCTTGTATTCTTGAAATCCTATTTCTTGATTAAATAATTGTTTGACAAGTTGTCTTTGATAACATATTCTTCCTTCTTCTGATGATAGATCTGATTCAGTATTTTCACACATTTTATATGAGCCATGTAACAATTTATAAAGTTCAGATTTTTTTTCGTCATTTTCAAAAAATTTCAGTGTAGGTCGTTCACTGGTATCAATTTGATAATCTTGATTCTTTAATACTTTTTTTAAAATTGACAAATCCAATGGTATATCATCTTCTTCGGCAATAGTAATTTCATCTTGTTGTAATTGTCCATTCTCATAAACTCTTGCTTTTATAACTGAATCTGTTTTTGTAAATTGTATGCTTCCTTCATACATTATATTTGGATTATTAACAGAACTTGTATCTGGTGATGCCTTTAAGGCTCTAAATCTGACAAGGTTGTCCTTATAAACACCAGTTTCAGGCAGTTTTTCCAAGTAATTATTTAATCTATCTTTTATCTCACCAATAATCTTATTCCATGCCGCAAGATACTTTTCAGGTATTTCTTCAGTGCCAGATGTAACTAAACCCCATTTAGAATCCCAACTTATTATTGTTCCATTGGTAGAATCTTCATTAATTTTAAATAAATAGTTATTCTTTAAATCATCTAACCATTGTAAATATACACTATGTTTAGTTTCTAAGCCATCAGTAGATATAGCCTGTTTAAATTCTTTTATATTAGGATTAAGACTAAAAATATGGTCCGCATATATTTTTAATTCATTCTCAGTTCTACCTAATGACCTTAAATCAACCTTATGTGCGGCAGAAGATCTATCCATATAAAATTCACGATTTATACCTGGAGTATTTAAACAGTCAAAGAAATGTTTAATTTTCCAATCATCGGAAGCAATGTCTTTTACAGTTCCATATTTACTATCAGTTCCAAATTCAATCTTTCGGTTATGTAATTGATTTCCTGAACTATCTGGATTTAATTCCCCCCAAGGTGCTATAAATTCCCAAGGTAAGAAGTATTTATATACAGATAATATTTCATCTTTAGTCAAATTATCATTATAAGAAACATTACTACCTGAGGTATTCGCAAAAAAATCAGGAAATTTTTGTTCAATAACGGTTTTCAATGAAAAATCCGCATTTAGTAATCTATCTGGTGAAGATTCATTGGGAATATCTGTCAATTTAATATCCAATCCTTCCCCTAATTTAATATTTACTTGACTTATTCCTAATATTTTTTCGTAACAGCTTATTAACTCTGTTTTGTATATAACTGATTCGTCAGTTTTTTTATTCATTAATTGTAATTCAATATAATTATCTGCAACATACTCTCCTTTATCTCCTGAGACATTCACTGAATTTTCATTATAAAATATAGGCTTATATGTTGACACAGTCGCATCGTCACTTGAATGTGTAAAATCTATAAGACCTAAGCATTTTTCTATAAAAAAATCAGAAATCTTTAGTTTTGTATTTCTTATTTCTCCTCTAGTACCTTTCAATTTTTCCAAAAAAAGATCATTAAGGGTTTTTCTTATGGATCTTAAATAGTATCTATTATAATTTAAATCTGCATTCTCAGTTCCAGATTGTATTCGGTGAAGATCAGAATAAAATTCCTTACACGCAAATATTTCCATTTCTCTCTTTTTATTAAAGTAATCTTGTTTTTCTTTATGAGATTTCCCATCTAAATATAGATTTTCCTCTCCAAAAGCTGATACTAATGAATATTCTTCTTTTATTTTTTTAGATAAATCAATAAGAGATATTAAATTTTTTGTTGCGTGTAGAGAACTAATCCTTGCTTCATCTCTTGCTGGGTCATTTGTCGTTGCTCTTTGGGCAACATTTTCAGCACTTGTTCCTAAATCATCGTAATTAATTAAATCGCATGATAGTGTCGACGAATTAGATGGTCTATTTTCAGCATTATTTATATGAACAAATGGAAATCTATTGTCTGCATTACTATTTTGATCACCATGATACTGTTTTATACCATATAAATTTAACAAATAATTTCTTGGATTAGGTAACATTTGTGTTACTAAATTAAAAACCGCACCTAAATAAGAGGTAAGTTTATAATCTAAATTTCTTCCAGACATAAGTTTATACTGGTTACATATAAGTTCTTTTATATACTCCTGTCTTTTAACTATAGAATCCTTCAGACCTTCATGTAAATAAATCGCCGCTTCTGCATGATCTTCTTTAAGAAACTCACTTAATTCTGCCTTAATATCATCACTGTTTAATTCAGAAGAAACATTATTTTTACTAAGTATATAATGAATTATACTTTTATCTCCATAATATGCATTTAATTGTGAACCACCTTTAGTTAAATCTTTATAAAATTTTAGTTTATCACCTAAAATAAATTCACTTAGTTTAGAATAGTTTTCAATATTACCACTATCCGTTCTTAATAGTAATTCTCCTGATTTCTTGACAACAGAACCTATTTTAACTGATGACTGAAAAGTTCCCATATTGAATGAATCATCAATTCCAAATCTATAATTTCCCAAGCGTTGATAACTGTCAATAGTTTCTGACTCAGAAATTACTTTTGCCTCAGAATATTGGACAGTAGGTCTTATTAATTGATCATAACTTTTATTCCATAATTTCTGCGATATTTCATCAATTAATGGTCTAATTGTATTTTCTTTGGATAAGCCGCCTAAATTATCAACCAAGAACATATCAGAACTAGTTGAATCATTGTTCATAATATTCTTAGTTACATCTAAACCTAGTAAGTTATACAACTCTATAAGTAATGTTCTTCTGAGTAATTTATCTTTATTTATCTCATCCTCACTCATACCATCACTATAATGGATTTTCCCTTCTATAACGTCCTCTAAACTATATTCGGATGATGATGTATAAACCCTGCTATTATCATTTAGTTCTGGAATAAAAGAGAAATAATTATCAAATTTATCATGAAATTTAGGTATATTATTATGTACACCTGTCTGTTTTTTAGTTTTCATTGTTTTTCGTAATACATATATCTCTTTTTGTTCTTCAGCTAACATATCTGACGTAACTAAAACGGTATTAGTATTATAATCATGATCATCTTCTAATTGTATTTCACAATTAGAATTTCCGTTTAATTCATCCCTAGATTTTAGTTTATAATTTTCACCTTGTTTAATACAGCAAGCTTCTAAATCTATTTTAACTATGTCTTTTTTTTGATATGTAACCGAATTAAAAGTAAATTCACCATTTGTATGAATAGAAGTAAATTCAGTATTATCTTTTAAAAATATTCTTTCTTTTAATTTTTTAATTTTTTTATACATTACTAATTCCTCTCTATTTTTCTTAAAACGTGTTGATAATAACACGGGATTACTCATTTGAGACATTTCCAATTCTAATTCATAGGAAGAACGATAATAATTTCTCATAACATTAAAAAATTCAAGAATATAACTCTGTATTGCGTCACTTCTATTTAAACATAAAAGAAAGGCTGCTGCTGCTGCTGGAGACATTCCACCATACTTTATCAAAGATATTAGACACGTCCCAATTGATCCTAAAATTTCGGCGGGCCTCCAAAAAAACAATTGCCACAGTAAATTATTAAATTCACTTGCGCCATAACTTAATCTTATTTGGGACATAAATTGTATACAACCAGCCATTGAATCTATAGGTGTATTAAAATACTCTACTACTGTCGACCCTAATGTCTCTAATTGTATTTTTCTTCCCAAATCTGCTATTCTATAATCACCGAATAGTTTACTAAATTTAGATGTTATACTCATATCAAAAGGTAAATAAGTTTTATTAACACGACTCTGTTCATCTTGAATTATGTGCTTAATACAGTTTTTTTTTATAAATTCAATTTGAGAAGGTTTTAACTCAGGATCAACCAGAAAATGAGGTCTATTAGCTCTATATTCCCCGACAGCAATCCAATATTTTTTAAGTTCTAAACACCTACTTTGTCTTTGTTCATTTGTTATATTATCAGTATTATCTCCCATTTCTGATAATTCATTAGTTCCAATACTTGATCCTGTATTTGCTTTATATCCAGGGGTAGTATTTAGATTTGATAAAATATCTCCAAAAAAACCCAAAAAATTAGTTAAAGATGTTCGTAAAGATTCTGTTAACGCATTATCGATATTCTCAGATAACTGTTCATTTAATTTAGTTTCTAAAGATTCATCAATAGAATTAAGCATAGTTTCCGCTTCTTTCAATATTTCTAAAATTTCTTCTTCTTCAGTTAATTCGGTGTCTTGTTCTTCAGTTAATTCGGTGTCTTCTTTTTCAGTCTGACCTTCTCGCTTCGGCTGTTCGCCTGGACCTTGTGATTTTGGTTTGTTAGGTTTTTTTGTTTTATAAGCCTCCTTATCTACTCTTTGATGCATTTGTAAGGTTCTTCTGGGTATAGTTCTTCCCGTTTTTCTTTTTAAATTATCCAATAAATTACTTTTAATATTTGAAATCAGTTGAGTAAAATTGTCTTTAAGAGAAGATATATTAACGTTTCCTTTTCTTTCATAATTTAAAACCTCTTGTAAAAAAGAATGATTCGTTTTATTCCTATCACTATATTCAATATCATTTTCGGACATTTCTCCAAAGATATTTTTAAACACTAACAATATTTCAGAATAATTTTTATGTAAGTTATCCAGATTATGTTCTGCGTCTGGTTTACTTCCAGCGATTATTTTTCTATCTTCTATTAGTTTATTTAATATTTTAACATTTTGATCGCTAATTATACCAGGATGTAATTTTACATAACTTATAATATATTGATGAACGCAGTCAATATTTTTACTCCATTTAGTCGAGTTATCTTTATTCCATTGCAAAAAATTTTCCTTATTCATAGGTAATAATTCTATACTTTCACTATCATCAATACCTAATAATTTTTTTTGCTGCTCTGGTTCAACAAATAGTTTTACTAAATAAGTTAATATATATGATCTTTGTAAATTATTATTATTGAAACCAAGAGCATTATTTATATCTTCAATATATTTTTTAACCCAATCTTCTGTTGTATAACTCAAATTTACATTATTAAGTTTTTCAAAATAATGTTTCTGATACTGTGTTATTTTATTATCAGAATGTAATCTTTCTATTGATAAATTTACTAATAATGAATTATTTCCTGAGTATACTAAAATTTTAGAATAAGAATCACAATTAGATTTTTTAGTATTAAATAATTGTTCGTACTTCTTAAGCTTTTGATTTTCGTTTTGTGGAATTGAACACAAATAAGCTTGTTTAAAACGTAATTCATCATCTGTGATTTCATAATTATCTCCTAGTTTAAGATTTTTAAGGTTTTTATTAAAAATAAATTGAGTTATTTTGTTTGATATCAAATAAAATACATTTTCATCAAACTCACCAATACACTCGTTATTTATGAGAACCTTTATTTTATTATCTTTGATACAGAAAAAATCCCTATTTATTAAATTACCTAATTCAACTATTTTATCATTAATTATTTTTTTTTCGTTTGGACCACATGAAAGGTCGTTTAAACAAGAAATAAATATTGGATTTAATAAAATTGATATAAAAGACATAGTTGTAAGATTAGAACAATCCTCATTAACTTTAAATTGAGTAAAATTATTAGTAGATAAGCAGTCATTTATACATTTTGCAATTTCAGTTTTATTGTCTTTATCCTTAAATAACTCTTTATCATCAAATATCTCTTTATTTTTATCGCTTTCTAATAATATTCTTGAAAGAGCGTTATAGGGACCAACAAAGTTACCATCAGAACTTTCAGCAAATTGAAAATGATCCATCAAATCTTTTTTTC